>ERZ1673747.248-NODE-248-length-93539-cov-33.733184_pt1 | contig 93539 bp, 84 predicted proteins | sample MGYA00580220_ERZ1673747 | MGnify/ENA primary metagenome ERZ1673747 (study PRJEB41218, sample SAMN15661769) | gut metagenome | host: Homo sapiens | place: Canada: London | collected 2015-08-20/2019-03-30 | study: EMG produced TPA metagenomics assembly of...
CATATTGCGCGTGACGCTCATCTCAAGTCAGTCGGCAGATTAAGATTCTGAAGCGTCACGACCGCAACACTTCTTATATTTTTTTCCGCTGCCGCAGGGACAGGGATCGTTGCGGCCGACCTTCTGTGCCACCGTCTTGCGCACCGTGCGGGGTTTTGCGGAACCGTCGGTGCCGGCGGAGGTGCTGGTGGGCTTCGCCACCTGCTCGCGCTTGGGCTCTTCCTGGGTGCGCACCTGTACGGTGAGCATCAGGCGGGCGGTATCCTCACGGATGGCGGCGATCATGCCATCGAACATGTCAAAGCCTTCCATGCGGTAAAGCACGACCGGGTCCTTCTGACCGTAGGCGCGCAGATGGATGCCGCGGCGCAGCTCATCCATGTTGTCGATATGATCCATCCAGTAACGGTCCACCGTTTTCAGCAGCACCACCCGTTCGATTTCACGCATCATCGGGGAACCGTACTGCTTTTCCTTGGCGTCGTAAATTTCCATCGCGCGGTTGACCAGCGTTTCGGCCAGATCGGCGGCTTCCGCATCTTCCTGCTCCTGTGGAGTGAAGCGGAAATCATCCTCCTTGCTCAGCCAGCCGGCGTAATAGTCGCGCAGCCCGTCGAGATTCCAGTTTTCGTGCGCCTCGTCGCTGGCATAACGCTTTACGGTGGCTTCGATCGATTCCTTGATCATGCCGACGATGCTGTCGCGCATACTTTCGCCATCAAGCACCTTGTCGCGTTGGCTGTAAATGATCTCACGCTGCCGGTTCATCACGTCGTCGTACTGGAGCACATCGCGGCGGATGCCGAAGTTGCGTTCTTCGATACGGCGCTGGGCGCTCTCGATGGAGCTGGTGAGCATCTTGTTTTCGATCGGGGTATCCTCGTCGATGCCGAGGGTGTTCATCAGGTTGTTGATCCGCTCGCCGCCGAACAGCCGCATCAGGTCGTCCTCAAGCGAGAGATAGAACCGCGAGGCGCCGGGGTCGCCCTGCCGGCCGGCGCGGCCGCGCAGCTGGTTATCGATGCGGCGGGATTCGTGCCGTTCGGTGCCGAGGATGAACAGGCCGCCCGCTTCGCGCACAGCCTCTGCCTCCGGGCGGATTTCTTCTTTGTATTTGGCATTGAGCTCCTGGAAGGTCTGCCGCGCGGCGATGATTTCTTCGTTGTCGGTTTCACCGAAACCGGTGGATTCGACGATCAGCTCCTCCGCGATACCCATGCGGCGCATCTCGGCCTTCGCCAGATATTCCGGATTGCCGCCGAGCATGATGTCGGTGCCGCGCCCGGCCATGTTGGTCGCAATGGTAACCGCGTCCGGCTTGCCGGCCTGCGCAACGATTTCGGCTTCCTTTTCGTGGTGCTTGGCGTTGAGCACGTTATGCGGGATACCCTCGCGCTTGAGCATCTTGGACAGCAGCTCGGATTTTTCAATCGAGATGGTGCCCACCAGCACCGGTTGATGCCGTTCGTGGCATTCCTTGATCTGCTCGATCACCGCGCGGAACTTGCCGTTTTCAGTTTTATAAACGCTGTCGGCCATATCCTGCCGGACCATCGGCCGGTTGGTGGGGATTTCCACCACATCGAGCTTGTAGATCTGTTCAAACTCGGTCGCCTCGGTCTTGGCCGTACCGGTCATGCCGGACAGCTTGCGGTACAGGCGGAAGAAGTTCTGGAAGGTGATGGTGGCGAGGGTTTTGCTCTCCCGCTCGACCTTCACGCCCTCCTTGGCCTCGATGGCCTGATGCAGACCTTCGTTGTAGCGGCGGCCGAACATCAGACGGCCGGTGAACTCGTCGACAATGATCACCTGATCGTCCTTGACCACGTAATCCACATCGCGGGTCATCACGCCGCGTGCCTTAATCGCCTGGTTAATATGATGCAGCAGCGTGACGTTATCGGCATCCATCAGGTTGACCACGTTGAAATACTGCTCTGCCTTTTTCACGCCGGAGCGGGTGAGGGTGGCGGTGCGGGCCTTTTCGTCCACGATGTAATCACCGTCGACGTTGTCCTGCTCCTCTTTAGTGTCCATTTCTTTGATTTTGTAAATTTTGAGGGTTTTGGCGAAGCGGTCCGCCTGCTCATACAGATCGGTGGACTTGTCACCCTGCCCGGAGATGATCAGCGGGGTGCGCGCCTCGTCGATGAGGATGGAGTCCACTTCGTCGACGATCGCGAAATGGTGGCCGCGCTGCACCTTGTTCTGCTTGTAGATGACCATGTTGTCCCGCAGATAGTCGAAGCCCAGCTCGTTGTTGGTGCCGTAGGTGATGTCGGCAGCATACGCCGCGCGGCGCTCCTTGTTGTCCTGACCGTGGATCACCAGCCCGACCGTCAGGCCGAGATAGCGGTACACCTTGCCCATCCATTCGCTGTCGCGGCGGGCGAGGTAGTCGTTGACCGTCACGATATGTACGCCGTCGCCGGTCAGGGCGTTGAGATAGGCAGGCAGGGTGGCCACGAGGGTCTTGCCTTCACCGGTTTTCATTTCGGCGATGCGTCCCTGATGCAGGATGATGCCGCCGATGATCTGCACAGGGAAGTGACGCATGCCGAGCACCCGGTCGCTCGCTTCGCGGCACACCGCAAAAGCGTCCGGCAGGATGGAGTCGGTGGTTTCACCGCTTTTGAGCCGGTCACGCAGTACGTCGGTCTGCGCCTTGAGCTCATCCTCGCTCATTTTGCGGTATTTGTCCTCGAGGGCCAGCACCTGGTCGCACAGCGGCTGAATGCGCTTGAGCTCCCGCTTGCTGTAATCCCCGAACAACGCTTTCATCAGTCCCATTGATCTGTCACCTCAAAAAATAGAATCACCCCGGCCGCGGCATACCGCGGCGAAGCCGTATTTGTTTATTAAAAGCGGAAAAGTACACGTACATCTTATCATAGCATATTTGTTCCGCGGATACAACCGTAAAATATGTCGACATTGCCTGGGTCGCTTGCCGATAAAAAGTAAACAACGCCCCCGCCGGATGCTTTTGGCATTCAGCGGGGGCGTTGCAGACTGTAGAAAAAGTTGTTTGCGGAAAATATTGCACGAAATGTTTTCGCCCGCCTTTTTCAAAAGGCGGTGGGGTGCCGGGGCAAAGCCCTGGCTCGCGTCCCGCAGGACACGAAATCCCTGAAAAACAAAGCGCAGGAGGGGGAGTAAAACGTCCCGGTGGGACGTTTTACGATGGGGAACCCTCGCCGGGGGTTCCCCGATGCGGCGCATAAAATTCACCGTGTGCATATTGCCATTTGCTTACCGTTTTATATCTAAAATGTCCGGTTTAAATTCAGCAATCTCTTCCAGTCGGCAATTTAAGATGGAACATAGCTTGTTTAACGTCTTCGTTTCTACATTTTCGTTTGCTTTAAGTCGTCGGAGGGTTTTGCTATCTATACCACATCTTTCTCTTAGGGTATACGTGGACACGCCTCTGCTTTCCATAATGATCCAAAGGTTATCAAAGCAAATCATAAAAATACCTCCTCTATATTGACATTTATTAGTATGGGGGTTATAATCCCTTTTGTTAAGAGGGTTATAACCCCCATAAAGAGGTATGTCACTGTGAATAGTTGCGTGAGTAATATCACCGGCTTGTTATTAATGAAAACAAAGGAGTGGCTGATATGGAAGACCTGAGAAAAGCACTGGAGGAAAAGCTCAAAACGCTGTCCCCGGAGAGGTTCGAGGCGGTCTGCTGGCTGGTGGAGCACTGGACGATCCTGAAAACCATCGCGGCGGGCGAACCGCTGACCGAGGCGGCCTGCCGCGAGGAGATGGGGCGGGCGGCCCGTGAAGGGGACGGCCGGCTTCAGGTGCTGATTGCGCTGTACCAGGTCTGGCAGAAAGCGCAAAAAACGCCGCCTCCTGTGTCATAAAAGAATTGCCATGCCGGAGCCTCACTGTTATAATAAAATATCGTTCCGGCGCTTTTGACACAAAAATACCTGTTGCCCTGCGGGGCGGTTTGCGTGTATAATAAAAATCCCAGCCGTAGGGTTTGGAGCCTTACGGCCGGGAGGATGAAAACGCTTAAGCGGTTTCCCCTTTGCGGGAAACCGTTGTTTTGACGATGGCGGGACGGAAAAGGAGAAGGCGGCATGACAATACGGTGGAACCCGGAAGCGCTCGACGAGGTGTTTGCGCTGCCGGCGCAGGTGGTGGACAGGCATATCCGGCTGGCCGGTTCGGCGCAGCTGAAGGTGCTGTTGTGGCTGGCGCGTGCCGGACGCGGCACGTTTGATGCCGACGCCTGCGCGGCGGCAATCGGCCTGTCGGCGGCGGACTGTACCGATGCGCTGCAGTACTGGGTGGAAACCGGCGTGCTCTCCCGCGGCGGAGAAAAGGCCTATCCGGCGGCAAAAGCGCCGCAAAAGGCGGCTCAGCCGAAAGCGGCGGCATCCGTGCCGGCGGCAGCGGCTGTGCCCGCGGCGGTGCCTGCCGCGCGTCCGCGCGCGGTTAAGCCGCAGATGACCGAGGTGATCGCCCGGCAGAAAAGCAGTCCGGAGTTTGCCTATCTGCTGGATACCACGTCGGCGCGGCTCGGCCGGCCGATTTCCCACGGGGACATGGAAACGCTGCTGTATCTGTACGATACCGCCGGCCTGCCGGCGGAGGTGATCCTGATGGTGGTGGCGTACGCGGTGACCTCCGGCAAGACGAATATGCGCTATGTGGAGAAGGTCGCGCTTGACTGGGTGGATAAGGGCATCACCACGATGGAGGCCGCGGAGGAGCGGCTGTGCCATCTGGAGCGCAGCCGCCGCGCGTGGGAACGGGTGCATACGCTGCTGGATCTGTCGATCCAGAACCCGACCGCCGCGCAGCTCAACACGGCGGAAAAGTGGATTTTTGAATGGAACATGCCGGATGAACTGATCGCGCAGGCGTTTGCGCAGTGCCGGGAAAAGACCGGCGGCTTCCAGTGCAATTATATGAATAAGATCCTCGAACACTGGCATACCGATGGGGTGGATACTCTGGAGAAAGCGCAGACAGCCGGCAGGGGAAAGAAAGCGGCGAAAGGGGAAAGCTCGCTGGATCTGGAAGCGTATGAGAGACAGGTGGAGAGTTTCGTGCCGGTTTTCCGGAAGGCCTGACGAAGAAAGGGGCAGAAAAACATGGGATACAGCCGGGAGGTATATGATGCGGTGCGCGCACGGCTCGAGCGGCGGCGCATGCATGCGGCGGCGCAGGCGGCTGCCCTGCAGGAGCAGATGACCGCGCGCTATCCCCGTCTGCAGGAGATCCGGCGGGAGATGGCTGCTACGGCCGGGCAGGTGACCCGCGCGGTGATCAGCGGCGGCGACGTGGAAGCCGCTGTGGAGGAGATCAAGCGGAAGAATCTCGCCTTGCAGGCCGAGATGGCGGAGATTCTGGCGAAAGCTGGCGTAAAGTCGCCGGATTTTGAGCCGCAGTACGTCTGTCCGCAGTGCCGGGACACCGGCTATGCGGGCGGGAAAATGTGCCGCTGCATGGAGGCGCTGCTCAAGGAGGAGGCCTGCCGCCGGCTGAGTGAGATGAGCGCGATGGAGCTGACCGATTTCGACCGGATGTCGCTCGACTACTATCCCGAGGAAAAGGATCCCCGTACCGGGGTATCGCCGCGGGAGCGAATGCGCGGGGTGCTCGCGTACTGCCGCAGTTATGCGGAGAATTTTGTGCTTCCGGCCGACAGCCTGCTGTTGCGCGGTCCGACCGGCACCGGCAAGACCCACGCAGCCCTCGCGATTGCCCGGGCGGCGGCCGAGCGGGGGTTCGGCGTGATCTACGGCCCGGCGCAGGTGCTGCTGCACCGGATCGAGAAGGAGCATTTCGGCCGCGCTGAGGGGGAGAGCGAGGATGTGCTCGAGAGCTGCGACCTGCTGATCCTCGACGACCTCGGCACCGAATTCGGCAGTGCGTTTTACACCTCCTGCCTGTATAATATCATCAATACCCGCATGCTGTCCCGGCTGCCCACCGTTATCAGCACCAACCTCACCCAGGCACAGCTGCAGGAACGCTACGGCGACCAGATCGCTTCCCGCATCACCGGCACCTTTGTGCCGCTGGTGTTTGCCGGCCGTGACATCCGCCAGCTGAAAAATGAGCAGCGGCTGTTCGGGCGGGGCGAATAGTGGAAGTATCAATTCTGTAACGGTTCTTGACTTTGCCCGGCGGTTTGACTAAAATAAGATATTGATATACTGCCGCACAAAGCGGCGGTGCGCCCTGCAGCTTCCGGCTGCGGGGAAGCCAAGGAGAGGATGACAACGATGGCCAATGGCGATAATCTGTGCATGGGCTGCATGAATCCGCTGCCGGAAGGGCGGGGGGAATGCGGCATATGCGGATATCCGGCGTCGGGAGAAAACCCGTCGAACTACCTGCCGGTGCGCACGCTGCTGTCCGACCGCTATCTGGTCGGCCGGGTGCTGCATGCGGGCGGCGACGCGGCGGTGTATATCGGTTTTGATCAGGTGCTCAAGGCGGCGATCCTGATCCGGGAATTCCTGCCCGATACGCTCTGCGAGCGCGCCGAGGACGGCACCGTGCAGGTGATCGGCGGCTGTGAAAACACCTTTGCCGAATACAAGGAGAAATTCCGCACTCACGCCCGTGCACTCGCGCGTCTGCGCGACCTGCCGGCGGTGATGCCGATGTACGACATCTTTGAGCAGAATAACACGGCTTATACGGTCAGCGAGTACTGCGAAGGGGTCACACTGGAGGCACGGCTGCAGCAGATGGGCGGCCGGATGAGCTGGGAGGAAGCGCGTCCGCTGCTGATGCCGGTCATGGCGTCGCTTGCGGCGATGCATTCCGCGGGGCTGGTGCATCTTGGCCTGTGCGCGGAAAACATGATCATCGGTACAGACGGCCGGCTGCGCCTGACCGGTTTTGCCATTCCGGAGGCTCGTATGGTCAGCACTGACCTCAAGCCGCAGCTGATCCCCGGATATTCCGCGCCGGAGCAGTACGGCTTTGAGCTGAGTGCCGGGATTCCGGCGGATGTGTATGGACTGGCGACGACAGTGTTCCGGGTGCTGACCGGCAACCCGCCGCCCGACAGCACCTCGCGCACCCGGAACTCCAGCGACTTGTATGTGCCGGCGGATGTGGCCAAAACGCTGCCGGATCATGTGGCCGCGGCGCTGTTCAACGCGCTGCAGATTTCGCCGGATAAGCGTACCTCCTCCATCGCGGCATTCCGCGACCAGCTGACGGCGGCACCCGCGGTGACCGCGCTGCTCCAGGACGAAGCGCCGGCGCAGGGCAAGTCCGCGGAAACCAACCGTAAGGCAGCGGAGTCAACCGAAAAAACGCCGGAGCCGCCCAAAAAGAAGAAAAATGGTAAGTATATCCTGCTGGTGGCGCTTGCGGTGTTCATCGTTCTGCTGCTGATTGCCGGTGCGGTGCTGCTTCTTCTGTTCCCGGATCTGTTCGGCGGGGAAAAGGACACCTCCGGCCAGACCTCGCAGACTATGCCGACCTGGACGATGCCCAATGAGCAGAGTACGGTCAGCTATAATAATGTCGAGGCGACCTACGCGGTGGAAAACCTCGTGGGTAAGCTGTACAAAGACGTCAAGGGCACGACGCTGCGCGGCAACATGAAGGTGGTGGTGCAGTATAAGCAGTACAGCACCCGGCCGAAGGGCGAAATCCTGGATCAGAGCCCGAAGGCGGAGGAAAGCCGGCCGGAAGGCACCACTGTTTATGTCATCATCAGCGACGGGCCGGAGGCCACGCCGGTGCCGGATGTGACCGGTTGGCCGGAGCTTTATGCGCGTCGGTATCTGGAGCTTGCAGGCTTTGAAGTGACCACCGTAAAGGTGCAGGAATCGGATCAGCCGCGCGGCAATGTCGAGGGCACCGAGCCAGCGGTAGGTACTGCGCTGGAAGAGGGGGCAAAGGTGACGCTGTATATCAGCGATGTCGCCCCGGTCACCTCCACGCCGCCTGACACTTCGCAGAATACGCCGGGCGGGCAGGAGAGCAGCTCCAGACCTGGCCGCAACTGAAAAAAGATACGTTGAGGCGGCGGCTGTGAATCAGCCGCCGCCTCTTGTTTTTTCAACCGAAACCGTGTATACTGAAAACAAATCGCCGTCCGCGGAAAAGGGACGGTGTGCAGCGGGCTGGCACGGCTGTGTCCGTGTCGGAAGTGGTTCCGCATGCTGTCCTATGCGAGAAAGGAAGGGTCAACATGGGTTTGATTAAGGCAATCACCGGCGCGGTCGGTTCCGCTATGGCGGATCAGTGGCTGGAATACATCAAATGCGATGCGATGCCGGCCAATATTTTAGCGATGCGCGGCCGAAAGGAGACGACCCGCCGCAGCTCCAATACCAAGGGGGAAGACAATGTTATCACTGACGGCTCTCGCGTGGACGTGGCCGACGGCCAGTGCATGCTGATTGTGGAAAACGGCCGTGTGCTGGATTTCTGTGCCGAGCCGGGGCAGTATGTGTATCAGACCGGGACCCAGCCCTCGCTGTTCAGCGGCGGTTTCGATAATCTGAGCGCGACTTTTGAGGAGATTGGCCGCCGTTTTTCGGCCGGCGGTCAGGCGCTGTCCACCCAGAGGGTGTATTATATCAATACCAAGGAAATTTACGGCAATAAATGGGGCGTCGGCAATGTGCCTTTCCGGGACAGTGAATTCAATTTTTCCATCAAGCTGCGCGCTTACGGGGAATATTCCTACCGGATCAGCGATCCGCTGCTGTTTTACGTGAACGTCTGCGGCAATATGGACGGCGCTTTTGACCGCAGCCGGATCGAAAGCCAGCTGCGCGCAGAAATGCAGTCGGCCATGCAGCCCGCGCTCGGTCGGATGGCACTGCAGAAGGTGCCGCATGATATGCTGCCGAATTTCACCGAGCAGATCTGTGCGGAACTCAACACCGAACTGACCGAAAAATGGGCCAAAAAGCGCGGCATATCGATGGTGTCAATGGCCATTGCGGGGGTTAATCCGGATGAGGAAAGCCTGGATAAGATCCAGAAATTCCAGGAAAGCCGGGTATATACCGATCCGCGCATGATGGGTGCACGTCTGGGCGGCGCGCAGGCCAACGCGATGGAATACGCCGCGCAGAATCAGGCCGGTGCCATGACCGGGTTTATGGGCATGGGTTTTGCCCAGCAGGCCGGCGGCGTCAACGCGGCCCAGCTTTACCAGATGGGACAGCAGCCCGCTGCTCCGGCGCCGGCAACAGCGCCCGCACAGCCGCCGGTTCCAGCGCCCGCCGCCCCTGTTCAGCCGGAACAGGGCTGGAGCTGCCCGGGCTGCGGTACCGTCAATCAGGGGAAATTTTGTCAGGAATGCGGAGCAAAAAAGCCCGCCGGCGAGCCGCTGTACCGCTGTGATAAATGCGGCTGGCAGCCGGAGGATCCGCGGCACGCGCCGAAATTCTGCCCCGAATGCGGCGACCGCTTTGACGAAAACGACGTGCAGGGATAAAAGGAAAAAACACCCGTCCGTTCGGACGGGTGTTTTTGTTTGCCTTTTGCAGAACAGGGTGTGAGCTCTATTTATTACAATGAAAAATTGCTATATTTTTGTGCATATATACAATAATCATCTCGGAATTAAGGTGAATTACATTTCTAATTTATTCATTATCATTAACTATTGCGGAATTCGACCATATACTATATAATGAGAGAGGAATCGTGCTTTCTTCAGAGGGATGCACCGGCATGCGGCGGGAGATACTATGTGAGAAAATCCCTGCAGCGGTGAAACCCTCGTGTTTTGGAAAGGAAGGATACGGAATGCGCGACAAGAAAAAAGAGACTGTCCGTCTGGCGGAAAAGGCCTGCGCTCCGGTTACCCGCAAGGAACTTTCGGAACGCCTGTCCGCCAAGCTGCTGCACAACTTTTCGGTGCAGCCGCAGGATGCCACCAACGAAAACATATATAATGCGCTGGCGCTGGTACTGCGTGACCTGATGCGCAATAAGCGGCTGGAGTTTATTGCTAAAGCTAAGGAACAACAGTCCAAGCAGGTGTATTACCTGTGTATGGAATTCCTCATGGGTCGTTCGCTCAAGAACAGCCTGTATAATCTGGATCTGACCGAAACGGCGCAGGAGCTGCTGAAAAAGGAATACGGGGTGAAGCTCGATACGCTGTACGAGCTGGAGCCGGATGCTGGACTCGGCAACGGCGGACTCGGCCGCCTGGCCGCCTGCTTCCTCGACGGGCTGGCGACCGCGTCGGTTCCAGCGATCGGGTATTCGCTGTTGTATGAGTACGGCATATTCCGCCAGAAGCTGGTAGACGGATGGCAGACCGAACTGCCGGACTACTGGCTGCCGGGTGGGGAGAGCTGGCTGCTGCCGCGACCGGAGCTGGCCAAGGAGGTCAAATTCGACGGCCGTATCGAGGAATCGTGGGACGGTGAGTATCATCATGTGGAGCATAAGGACGCCACGGTGGTGATTGCGCAGCCGTTTGATATGATGGTCGCCGGCAAGGACGGACGCGGGGTATCCACGCTGCGGCTGTGGCGGGCGACCGCGCCGGGGATGGATATGTCGCTGTTCAACCAGGGCGAATATATGCGGGCGATGGAGCAGAAGGCGATGGCGGAGGTCATCACCCAGGTGCTGTATCCGGCGGATAACCACCGGGAAGGCAAATCGCTGCGGCTGTCACAGCAGTATTTTCTCGTTTCGGCGTCGGTGCAGGATATTGTGCGCCGGCATCTGGAACAGTACGGCACCCTCGACAGCCTGCCGGAGATGGCGGCGGTGCATGTCAACGATACCCATCCAACCCTCGCCATTCCGGAGCTGATGCGCATCATGCTCGACGAATGCGGCTATGGGTGGGACGATGCGTGGCGGATCGTCACCGGCACCTTTGCCTACACCAACCACACCGTCATGGCGGAAGCGCTCGAGTGCTGGCCGGAGGATCTGTTCCGTCAGCGGCTGCCCCGCATCTATCAGATTGTGCGGGAGATCAACAATCGCTTCAGTGCGCAGATGATGGCCGAAACCGGCGGCGATACCGAGAAGGTCAGCCGCATGGCGATCATCAGCTACGGTGTCATCAAGATGGCGAACCTTTGCGTTGCGGCGTGTCATGCGGTTAACGGTGTGTCCCGCCTGCACAGCGAGATTGTCAAGCACAGCGTGTTTCAGGACGCGTATTCGGTCATGCCGGAAAAATTCACCAATGTTACCAATGGCATTGCGCACCGCCGCTGGCTGTGCCAGGCGAATCCGGAGCTTGCGGCTTTTGTAAAAGCGCGTATCGGCGACGGCTTCGTGCTCGATGCCGCGCAGCTGGAGGGGTTAAAAAAATACGCCGAAGATCCGGCGTCGCTGGAAGAATTCATGGCGATCAAGCGCCGCAACAAGGAGCGGCTTGCCGCCTATATCCGGGAGATGAACGGCGTGACGGTGGATCCGGATTCGCTGTTCGATGTGCAGGTTAAGCGGCTGCACGAATATAAACGGCAGCATCTCAATGCGCTGCATATCCTGCACACCTACCTGACCCTTAAGGAAAACCCCAATATGGATTTTGTTCCGCGCACCTACCTGTTTGGTGCAAAATCCGCGCCGGGCTACTATCTCGCCAAAGAGATCATCCGGTTCATCTGCTGCCTTGCCAAGGAGATCGACAGCGACCCGGCGGTGCGGGATAAGCTGAAAGTGGTGTATCTTGAGGACTACCGGGTAACGCTGGCCGAGCTGCTGATGCCTGCCGCCGATATCAGCGAACAGATTTCGCTCGCCGGCACCGAGGCGAGCGGAACCGGCAATATGAAGCTGATGATGAACGGCGCGCTGACGCTCGGCACCCTCGACGGCGCAAATGTGGAGATCACCGATGCAGTCGGGGAGGAAAACGTGTTCCTGTTCGGCATGAAGGCGGACGAGGTGGAGGCGCTTAAAAAGCAGGGCTACCACCCGCAGGCGCTGTATACCGGTGACCCGCATATCCACCGTGCGGTGGACGCGATGTTCAAGGGCTTTGGTGGGCGCACCTTTGGGGAAATCGCCGGCTCACTGACCGGCAATGACCCGTATATGGTACTTGCGGATTTTGAGGATTACTGCCGGGTGCAGAAATTGTCGGCGAAAACCTATCTCGATCGGAACAAGTGGGCACGCATGGCACTGCTCAACACCGCGGCGAGCGGGATTTTTGCCGCCGACCGTGCCATTCAGGACTATTCCGACCGGATCTGGCACTGCCGTCCGGTCAAGGGCATGTAAGAAAACGCCGCCCCGGAGCCAAAACTCCGGGGCGGCGTTTTTTGCGGGGATAACGGATGGGATTATACTGTCTTTCCCATGAACCGCAGCGGTGTTTTGCCGAAGTTTACCGCCGCGACCGCCTGCAGGATCTCATCCCGGCGTGCTTCGGCATCCGGCAGATCGCAGACAATGTCATTGAGATCATACGGTCCGTTGCGGAAATGGCCGACGCAGGCCGCACGGAATTCGCCGTCGATGAGCAGATACTGCAGCGGCTCGTGGTCGTAGGGCAGCCCTTCGGTCAGCGCGGCGGCCCAGGCTTTCAGCACCGGTTCATTGGATTTGTAAAGGAAATCGTTGCGGTGTATCGCACAGACAAAATGCAGCGGTTCCGGCCGGCAGGCGTCCAGGATTTCGCGGTCGTCTGCCAGCATATAGCCGCCGTCCGCCGGCAGCAGGATGCCGTCTTCGGCCAGCGCGGCGATTGCCGCCCGGATTTCCTTTTCCGGCAGGCGGTAGAATGCTTTGGCCATCCCGGCGTCAAACACAACATGACGGAAAGCGAACCGCCGCAGCACGATTTTCAGCGCATCCTGCCGGGAATACCGGTTCAGGTCGGTGTCCGGGAACATTTCGGCAAACCGGTACCACCCTCGGTCCCATTCGCCGTCGTACTGATCCTCATAAATGAGAAAAGCTTCCTGCAGGCGATGCAGGGCGGGGGTGATCGCCTTGACCAGCAGCCCGGTGTCCTGCTTGATCTGCTGGATATTCAGCGGCCCCTCGCGTTCGATGCGTTCAAGAAGACGCAGCTGGATTTCGTTCGGCGCGTCCAGCGGTTTGCGGTACAGCGCGGCGAACAGCTCCAGATCCTCCGGAACAATCCAACCGAGATTGCCGCCCGCGAACCGCCCTTTGATCAGCTGCCGGTCAAGCTGCTGTCGGCGGTTGAATTCCAAATCGTCGAAATCAGGCCGCGGGGTAAGGGTCGGCGGCTGTCCGAAACCATTCCAGTAAACATTCTGGCCGGGCTGCATGTCCCTGTACAGCTCCAGGTAGTCCTGTTCATTGGCTTTTATGGTGAAAAACTGCCGCTGCATGCGCAGAAACCGGATTTTTGCCTTGTCCATACATGCGCCTCCTTTAAGATAAGATAAATCAACGCTTGCAGCCCAGAACAAATTTCAGCGGTACATCCATACGTGCTGCTGTTTGTTCGGGCGTTAAGCCGCTGTCCAAAAACCGCCGGCAAACCGTCTTCATGTTTTCTCCCACTTCCAGAATATGCCGATCGGGGTCATAAAAGCGCACGGCGCGCTGCCCCCAGGCGTGTTCCTTGACGGGGTGGACATAAGCAATATCCAAGGTTTGCAGGTGAGCGATAAACGCATCGAAATCGTCTTCCTCGAAATAGATTTCGGCGTTGTTCGCACCAAAATCCACCTCATCCGTCTCGATAAATCCACGCCAGGACGCGAGCGTCTGCAAACATAATCCGCCGGTCAGGGTCACATTCGCACCAAAATCCAGCACCTTATGCAGCCCAAGCACCGTTTTATAAAATCTCACCGATTTTTCCATGTCGGTTACCACGAGCAGGGGATTCTTTACTTTCATAATGGCACCGCTTTCGTCTGCGTTATCGGGATAATTATAGCATATCCGGTGTTTTCTCTGCAACCGCAATCGGCAGGAGGCTTTTGCTTGCCTTTCCCGGGCAAAAGCGTGTATACTATATACAACGTGCAATCACAGCCGAAAGGATGATGTTCATGCCGGAGACAATCCGGGGCTGATGCTCCCGTCCTGGTACCCGACCCCGGAAGCGCCGCTGCTCGGGACCTTTTATCGGGAGCAGGCGCAGGCAATGGCGGCGCGCGGTGCGCAGGTGACCGTGGCGTATGTCAATGTGGGAGACGATTTCCGCCCGTCTCATAACGGTATCACGTATACCTGCGACGACGGGGTGCATACCTATGTCTATAAGCGGCCGAACCTCACCCCGCGCTGGGAACGGGGCCGCTGCTTTCAGCGCACACGGATGCTCGAAAAGCTGTATCGCCGCATCGAGCGGGAGCAGGGCCGGCCGGATGTGGTGAACCTGCGCTCGTCGTTGCTGGGGTATGAGGCACTTTCGCTCTGTGAAGCGCATGACCTGCCGCTGTTTTTTATGGAGCATTCCTCCTTTGTCATCACCGAGCCGGACGGCAGCCCGATGCGGCGGCGCCTATGCGCCGTGATGGAAAAGGCGGCGGTGAACGCCTGTGTGAGCACTGCGCTCAAACGGGTGATGGCGCCGTTCGGGGAAACACGGGTGATCCCGGATATGGTGGACACCGGCCGTTTTCGGCAGCTGCCAGCGCCTACGCAAGACGAGGTGTTTGTGTTCCGCGCGATGGGGCAGCTGCGTCCGATCAAGGGTTACGACACCCTCATCCGGGCGTTCATCCGTCTCCGGGAACTGACCGACCGGCCGGTGCGGCTGGAGATCGCGGGCGTGGGCGGCCTGCGGGAGGATCTGCAAGGGCTTATCGACGCCGGCGGGGCGGGGGATGGCTGCCGTCTGGTGGGGGCCGTCCCGCGGGATGAGGTGCCCGCCTTTATGAATGGCTGCGGCTGCTTTGTCTGTTCGTCGCGCACCGAAACGCTGTCCTGCGTGCTCAATGAGGCGGCTGCCTGCGGCAAGCCGGTTATCAGCACCCGCTGCGGCGGGCCGGAGGATATTGTCACCGAAGAAACCGGCCTGCTCGTGCCGGTGGACGATGTGGAGGCGCTGGCCGGCGCGATGCTGCGGATGCTGGATACGGCGGCGGATTACGATCCGCAGCGCATCCGGGAACTGACCGTTTCCCGCTTCGGGGTGGAGACGGTGTGCGCGCAGCTGCTTGCCGCCTGCCGTGAAGCGGCGCAGACCAAACGAAAGGACTGACAGTGGATGACCTTGCCTGAAACGCATACCCTTGCCGCGCACGAAAAGGACGGCGTCGTGTATTATACTTTCCCGGCCTTCGATGAAATCCCGTTTGTCCGGCATGGGTTTTCCACCCGGCTCGGCGGGGTAAGTGAGGGCATTTTTGCCAGCATGAACCTGTCGTTTACCCGCGGGGATGAGGACGAGCGGGTGCGGGAGAATTTCCGGCGCTTCTGCACGGCCATCGGGGTGCCCGCGGAGCGGACAGTGGTTTCCGCGCAGGAGCATCATACCAACCTGCACGTGTGCACCGAAGTGGACTGCGGACGCGGGGTGACCCGCGAGCGGGGCTATGCGGATATCGACGGCCTGCTGACCGATCGGACCGGGGTGGTGCTGTGTACCCAGTATGCCGACTGCGTGCCGCTGTTTTTCGTCGATCCGGTGCGCCGGGCGGTGGCGACGTCCCACGCGGGCTGGCGCGGCACCGTCGCGCGTATCGGCGCGTTGACGGTGGAGCGGATGTGTCGGGAATACGGCTGTAAGCGGGAGAATATCCTCGCCGCGGTCGGGCCGTCAATCGGTCCCTGCTGCTTTGAGGTGGACGCGCCGGTACAGCAGGCGTTTGCCGCGCTTGATGAGGCGGACGGCTGTATCCGCCCGGCGGGAGATAAGTTTTTTATCGATCTGTGGGCGGTCAACCGCCGGATTCTGGAGGCGGCCGGGGTGCCCGCGGCGCATATCACCGTCACCGACCTGTGTACCCGCTGCCATCCGGATGTGTTTTGGTCCCACCGCGCAACCGGCGGGCAGCGCGGCAGTCTCGCGGGCTTCATCGCGATGGTGTAAAATGGATAGCGGCGGCCGGAGGCATGAAAGGAAGGCCCCGGCCGTTTTATTTTCTCTTGGGATCTTTGGTTTCGCCGATCAGCCAAGCGGTGAATATCCGCAGGAGTCTGGCAAAGGCGTCCAGTTCCTTGTCGGTGGCATAGCGTTCCCCGTTCTCTATGCGGGAAAGCATGTTTACCGACATATTGATCTGATGTTTGACATAGAGCTGTGCGGCCAGGTCGGCCTGTGTCAGCCGTGGAAGATGGGTAACCCTCGCCATGTAGATACGCTGGCCGGATAAGCTGCGTTGCATAGCTGTTCTCTCTCCGCTCTGTGAAGATTTTCTCAGTATACCAGCTGTGCGGCCGAAGGGGAATGCCCGGAAAAAGCAGCCGATCTTATAGGCATAGTTGGATGCAAATTTTTTGATTCACCTGCAAGCGCCGATCTTCCGCATGAGTTAAAACAAAAAGCCTGGCAGCGTTTTTTGCTGCCAGGCTCTTCATTTACCCGTATTTTGTGCTGTGTCCTTATTTAATGACCTCGCCCATCGTGCCGGGTGCGGCGCAGGCGGCGTTGGATTCGTCGGTGTCGATGTGCATCGCAAGCGCAAAATCGTCCCGCACGCGGATGACCACGTCGCCGAAGGTCAGCGCGCGGCCGTCGGAATCGATGCGCACGCTCACCGTCTGGCCATCCTTCACGTCAAACGCTTCCGCATCTGCAGGGGTCATGTGGATGTGGCGCTTGGCAGCGATGACGCCTTCCTTCAGCTCAATCTCACCCTTCGGGCCGACCAGCTTGCAGGCGCCGGAGCCGGCGATATCGCCGGATTCACGGATGGGTGCATCCACCCCGATCGAACGGGCGTCGGTCAGCGACAGCTCCACCTGAGTGGCCTTGCGGACCGGGCCGAGGATGGTCACACCGGACAGGGTTTTCTTGCTGCCGACGACATCCACGCGCTCGACGCAGGCAAACTGACCGGGCTGGGAGAGCGCCTTTTTCGAGGTCAGCTGATAGCCTTCACCGAAAAGGATTTCGAGATCCTTCTGCGACAGATGCAGATGACGCGCGGAGGTTTCCACTAAGACTTGGTTGCTCATATTTTTCGTTCCTTTCTGTATCGGCGGGCAGGCCGCCGGCAAAAAATGCAAAAATCCTCTGTTATTGTACCTCGTCCGGATTGTTTTTTCAAGGGGAATTATGCTATACTACAACAAAGCCCCGCTGCGGCGGAAACAGGAGGATGACCGGATGGATACGGCAAAATGGACGGCGCTCGAAGAAAAATGCAGAGGCTGCACAGCCTGTGCGCTCGCGCAGACGCGGCACAACGTGGTGTTTGGGGTGGGCAATCCGCAGGCGGAGGTGCTGTTTGTCGGGGAAGGCCCCGGCGAAAACGAGGATCTGCAGGGCGAGCCGTTCGTCGGCCGCGGCGGCCAGCTGCTGGATAAAATGCTCGCGGCGGTGGGGCTGACCCGCCGGGAGAATATTTATATCGCAAACATTGTCAAATGCCGTCCGCCGAAAAACCGGGACCCGCTGCCGGAGGAGCAGGAGGCATGCATCGCCTATCTGCGGGAGCAGGTATCCCTCATCCGGCCGAAAATCATCGTCTGCCTCGGCCGTATCGCGGCCTGCCGCCTGATTGCCCCGGATTTCAAGGTGACCCGGCAGCACGGGCAATTCGTAACCAAACACGGCGTGCTGATGATGGGGACCTTCCATCCGGCGGCTCTGCTGCGCAACCCGGCACAGAAGCCGGACGGATTTGCCGACTTTCTGGCGCTGCGGGACAAAATAGAGGAAGTGTGCGAAAACACCCGCCTGGTTTACCCGGAATAAAGCGGTGCTAAAAAATGCGGGCCGCTGGTTGCGGCCCGCAGACATTTTCCGGAAACAGCGCCGCCTTTTCAGCGGCGGCGCCGGTTTGCTGCCGGATGCACCGGGATGACCTTGCGAAATACCGCGAGGTGACGTTTGCTGAGCACCTTGTCGAGGTGCAGGCTGCCGAAAAACCAGCGTTCAAACTGCACCTTGTCCTCAATCTGATTGAGATAAATGTTGATCCCGTCGAGCCGGGCGTTCGGCCCGCCTGAATAGGTGCAGGCCTTGCCCGACGGCTCATGGGTGAGGATATAATCCACCCGGTTGCCGTGGGATTCCAGCGTTTTCAGCCCATGCAGCATCTCTTCTTCCGAGGGCATCTCCTCCTCCCACCAGGTGGCGGTTTCGGTGCGCAGGGAAGGGTCGGCGGTTTCGCCGCCGCCGAAGGCGAAATACGTTTCGTTTTCGATTTCGTAGATTTCGCCCCGCAGCAGATGCCGGATGTTGGCGCGTATCTCCTGCACCCGGCCTCCATTCCATTCGATGACCGGATAATCGCGCAGCAGGTCAAAATTTTCGTGGGTGCCGTCGAGGAACAGGATGGTGTACGGCAGCTGCGTGAGCTTTTTGAGTACCTTCTGTTCCGCGCGCCCGCCGCTCCACAGGAACCCGAAATCGCCGCAGACGATCAGGGTGTCGCCTTTTTTAAGCGGACGCATTTCCGGCGCGGAGAACCGGGAAAAATCGGCGTGCATATCGCCGGTGATATAAACCATGACGTGGATCAGCCCTTTCCAGCGGAGATGTTTGTGACAACGCGGGGAAAATATGGTATACTGAGATAAATACCGCCGGAAGAACCCCCGTCGGCCGCATCGGTGTTCTTTCCGTGGTGCGAATGGTTGGGACAGGCAAAACGCGGCTTCGCCGCCCCCTGCCGCAGGAAAACCTTTGTCGATTGCGGCGGATGCGGAAGCCTCTGCTGCTATTATACCAGAACATGGAGGATTGTCTATGCCAAAAAAAGGGGTTGTGTCGATTTTTCTGTCTCTGGCGGTGCTGGTGTCGCTGTTCGTGACGCCGCTGTCGGCGTCGGCGGCATACGCCCTGCCGGATACGGTGGCGCTGAGCGCCGACGCGGCCTATGTGGTCAGCCTGGGGGCATTGCAGGAAGATGATGTGGTGCTGTATGAAAAGAACGCCGAAACCACCCAGCAGCCGGCGGCACTCGTGCGGCTGATGGCCGGTGCGTTGGCGTTTGAGCTGATCGAGGAGCAGGGGCTGAATCTGGAGAGCGACACCGGGGCCTACACGATGGCCTGCTGGCAGGACATCACCGGCACTGGGCTCGGTGTGATGAATATGGAAATCGAGGAGAGCTGGACGCTCAAGGACCTGGTGACCGCGACGCTGATCCTCGGCGCAGCGGACGCCTGCGTAACCCTTGCGGTGCGGCTGGCGGGCAGTCATCAGGCCTTTGTGCAGAAAATGAATGAGAAGGCGGCGCAGCTCGGCTGCGTCAACACGTCGTTTGCCAATGTGACCGGGCTCAACGCGCAGAATCAGTACACCTGTGCGGCCGATATGTACCGGATCATGCGCTACGCAATGGATTTCCCGCTGCTGGTGGAGTATTCGCGGCAGACGCTGTACACCGTCAATCCGGTCAGCGGTGGTTCGCCGCGCACCATGCCCAACACCAACGATATGCTGCGCTCGTCCACCGACAGCTATTATTCGCCGATGGTATTCGGCAAGGCGGGGGCGGCGGCGCTGGATGACCGGTCGATGGTTTCGGTGGCGCGGGACAGCGGCTATGAATATCTGGTGGTGGTGATGGGGTCCTCCGACGCCGCCGGGGATGCACCGGCTGTCGCCCATTACCGGGATACCTACCGCCTGTTCAAATGGGCGTTCAATAATTTTTCCTACCAGACGCTGCTGAGCAAAAACGAGCCGATCGCGCAGCTGAAGGTCAACCTTGCGTGGGACACCGATACCGTGTCGCTGATTCCGGAGCGGGAGCTGGCCACCGTGGTGGTCAACGGCCTGGAGAGCAGTGCGGTGCGGCAGGTGGTCACCCTTCAGCAGGAGACGGTGGATGCACCGGTCGAAAAGGGCAAAGTTTACGGCAAGGTGGAAATCTTTATCAATATGGATCAGAAAATCGGGGAGGTCAGCCTCATCGCTGCCGATTCGGTGGAGGCGAGCCAGCTGCTGGTGTTCTGGGAGCGGGTGAAAAGCTTTCTGACTTCGCCCTGGTTCTGGGGCGGTCTGATTGTGCTGGTGGTACTGCTCATCGGGTATATTATTCTCAATGTGGTGCATAACCAGCGCCGCAAGCGCCGCCGGATGAAGCGGGTCAAGCGTTACCGGTAAAGAAAACGCCATCCCCGGGAAACCGGGGATGGCGCTGCGGTATAAAGGGAAGCGGCCTCTGTTTGAAAGGGCGGAGCCGGGTTTTAATACCCTGCCTCGCCGGAGAGGGAACCGTCGTTTTCCACCCAGTCCTGTACATAGAGGGCGGTGAAATCGGTGGGGGAGTTGCGCACGACCACGCGGGCGATGCCGGCGTTGATGATCATGCGCTTGCACATCGAGCAGGAGTTGGCGTTGTGCACGATTTCGCCGGTTTTGGCATCCTTGCCCACGAGATAAAGGGTGGAGCCGATCATTTCGCTGCGCGCGGCGCTGATGATGGCGTTGGCTTCGGCGTGCACCGAGCGGCACAGCTCATAGCGCTCGCCGCGGGGGATGTTCATTTTTTCGCGCAGGCAGAAACCGAGGTCGCTGCAGTTTTTGCGGCCGCGCGGCGCGCCGGTGTAGCCGGTGGACAGGATCTGGTCATTTTTGACGATGATGGCGCCGAAATTGCGCCGGATGCAGGTGCCGCGGCCGGCGACGGCCTGGGCGATGTCGAGGTAGTAGTTTTCTTTGTCGCGCCGTACCATGTGGAACATCCTCCCTTGCAGATTGTGTATGACATAAGCATACCGCATTTTGTGCGGCAATGCAATGGGGTTCGGCAAAATTCGCCGTTTGGCGGCGTTTTGGAAAAACGTTTGGGCGCCGGACGGCGCTGCAGAAAGGAAGAGGATTATGCAGCCGGAAGTTGACCGGGACAAGCTGATTGCAGCCGCGTGTGCAGCGCGGCAAAATGCCTACTGCCCGTATTCGGGATTTGCAGTGGGTGCGGCACTGCTCGCGGACAGCGGCCGGGTGTATGCCGGCGCCAACTGCGAGAGCGCCTCATATGGTGCGGCAATTTGCGCGGAGCGGGCAGCGCTGACGGCGGCGGTCACCGCCGGAGAACGCCGCTTTACGGCGCTTGCGGTTGCCGCAGGGGACAGTCCGACTCCACCGTGCGGCATCTGTCGGCAGCTGCTCGCGGAATTTGGGGATATGACGGTGATCTGTGCGGATGCCATGGGCGAAAACAGTCGGGAATACGCCCTGTCCGCGCTGCTGCCGGAGGCGTTCACCGGCGCGTCGCTGCCCAAAAACGATTCGAATTGAGGTGCCTTATGGCTGAAGAAAACCGATTGACCGATATACGCACCGTGCGTGAGCTGCTCAGCCGGCACGGTTTTCATTTTTCTAAGGCGATGGGGCAGAATTTCCTCGTTAACCCCACCGTGTGTCCGCGCATGGCGGAGGCCTGCGGCGCATCGCCGGAAACCGGCGTTCTGGAGATCGGCCCCGGCATCGGGGTGCTGACCCGGGAGCTTGCGGCGCGCGCCGGGCGGGTGGTGGCGGTGGAGCTGGATGAACGGCTGTTGCCGGTGCTCCGGGAAACCCTTGCCGGCCGGGAGAACATAGAGGTGGTACAGGGAGATATTCTTAAGCTTCCGCTTGATAGGCTGCTGGAAGAAAAATTCACCCGACCGGACGGCACCCGCATGCCGGTGGCAGTGTGCGCGAATCTGCCGTATTATATCACCTCGCCGATCATCATGCTGCTGCTGGAGAGCCGGCTGCCGTTCACCTCACTTACCGTCATGGTGCAGAAGGAGGCGGCTGACCGACTGTGTGCGGCGCCCGGTACGCGGGAATGCGGAGCGGTCTCCCTCGCGGTGCAGTATTATGCCCGGGCTGAGAAGCTGTTCGGCGTATCGCGCGGCAGCTTCATGCCTGCACCGAACGTAGACAGCGCGGTGATCCGTTTGACGGTGCATGGACAGCCGCCGGTGGCTTGCCGGGATGAGGCGCTGCTGTTCCGGGTGATCCGCACGGCGTTCGGCCAGCGGCGCAAAACGCTGGCTAATGCGCTCGCTGGTGTATATACTAAAGAGAAGGCCGCCGCGGCGATGGAAGCGGCGGGGTTGTCCGCGTCGGCGCGGGCGGAGCAGCTGACGCTGGAGCAGTTTGCCTGTCTGGCGGATCAGCTGGCGGAATAGAAACGGTTTTCCGGAAGGGAGGACGGTGCATGCGTTGGGACTTATTTGCGATATTGATGCTGGTGCCGTGGGCGGCGACCTTTTTGGGATCGCTGACCGCGGTGAAGGTGTCTCTCAAAACGCCGCGGCGGCAGGGCGGCCTGCTGGGCTTTGCGGCCGGGGTCATGGTGGCGGCGGCGGTATGGTCGCTGACACTGCCGGCGTTTGAGGCCGCGGATCCCGGCTATAAGGGGGCGCTGGTGGTTACGGCGGGATTCCTGCTCGGCTGTGCAGGCATGCTGCTGCTGGACAAACTGGTGCCCCATCAGCATATGGACGAGGATAAGCCGGAGGGCCACGCGAGCCATATCTCCCGGCCGATGCTGTTGGTGCTGGCTGTCGCGCTTCACAATATCCCGGAGGGGATGGCACTCGGTGTGGTGATCGCGGCCGCTATGCAGGATGCGGGCATGAGCTGGACCGCCGCGTTGGTATTTGGCCTCGGCTTGGCGCTGCAGAATTTTCCGGAGGGCATGGCCGTGGTGCTGCCGCTGCGGCAGGCTGGGCGCAGTGCGAAAAGCTGCACCTGGCTCGGGTTTCTGGCAAGCCTTGCGGAACCCGCTGCGGCGCTGCTTGCGCTTGGGATGACTTCGGCGCTCATGGCAGCGGGCAGCGTGGTGATGCCCATCCTGCTTAGCATGGCGGCGGGAGCAATGGTGTTTATTACGGTCGAGGAGCTGATCCCGGAATCTCAGGCAGGCGATCACGGTCATGCCGCGACTTACGGTTTTCTGGCCGGCTTCTGGATCATGGCGCTGCTGGGCGTACTCGGTGGATAGCGCGAGACATGCTGCGCGTACTCGTCGAGTTTGACCTCGCCGCGCGGACACCGTGCGCGGCGTTTCGCCCAAGGTGCGGAACCGAAAAACATCGTAGGCGGGAATGAGTTCCGGCCTTTGGCCGGCCTCAGTGGACTAGCTTCCATGCGGAGACATTCTGAAATTTACTTGCTTCTAGGAGGCGGGAACCGAATGGAAAAAATTGTGCAGCCCAATGGTTTGCGGATTCTGCTGTATCCCATTGAGGGCGCGCATTCGGCCTCGGTCGGGGTGTGGGTATATGCCGGATCGCGGTATGAAAATCCGGACAAACAGGGCATATCCCATTTTGTGGAGCATATGCTGTTTAAGGGAACAAAAACACGCACCGCCCGGCAGATTTCCGAGGAGATGGACAACCTCGGCGGCGGCATGAATGCCTATACGACCAAGGAATATACCCGCTTTTATGCGCAGACTCTGCCGGAAAATGCGGTCGGCGCGCTGGAATTGATCGGGGATATGCTGCTCAACTCCCGGATGGATCCGCATGAAACGGCGCTCGAACGCCGGGTAATCCTCGATGAAATGGCGATGTATGAAGACGAGGGTGAAGATTTGGCGCATGAGCTGTTGTGTGCAGGCGTGTGGCCGGAGTCGCCGCTCGGCCGCCCGATTATCGGCACTAAGGAAACGGTTGCGGCAATCGGGCCGGACGACCTGCTCGCCTATGTGCGGGAAAATTATACCCCCGAACGTCTGGTGGTGGTGATAGCCGGCCGCTTCGACCGCGCAGCGGTGCTGGATACGGCACAGCGGCTGTGGGGAGAATGCCCGCGCGGTACCGGGATTCCTGCGGCGGATGCGCCGGCTTTTACGCCCGGCCTCTTTCTTCGGCGCAAAAAATTCGAGCAGCTCAGTCTCGAATGGGCAGTGCCCGGCCTGCCGCTCGGCGATGAGGGCCGCTATGCGCTGATGCTGTTCAACTTTCTGCTCGGCGGCGGCGCTTCCTCGCGCCTGTTCCAGCGGGTGCGCGAGCAGCTCGGGCTGGTATATTCGATCTACAGCACCCATTACGCCAGCCGCGGCGCTGGCCTGATGACCGTCGGCGCCTCCATGACCGCCGCGAATCAGCAGCCGGTGCTCGATGAGGTGCGCCGCTGCCTCACAGAGCTGGCGGACGGTACTGGTGAGGAGGAATTCCGGCGCGCCAAGGTACAGGTCAAGGCATCCTTTATTCTCGGACTGGAAACGGTCGCTGCGCAGGCGTCCTATATCGGCCGCAGCGAACTGATGGAAAACCGTGTCCCGTCGGTCGATGAAGAAATCGCCCGCATCGATGCCGTGACCCCTGCTGAGGTGGATGCTCTGGCGGAAAGGCTGCTGACCGGCGGCGTGCAGGCGCTTTCCGGAGCGGGCCCGGTGGCTGCTAAAAAGGTTTATATTCCGTATATTTTGTACAAATAATTACGAATTTGTCGAAAAGGTACGATTTATCCTCGAAAAGCCAGCAGCCGGCATAAGGTGGAGATTTTCCAAAGCTGAACGATTTATCGCAAATGGATTTACAAAATGTATATATAGAAGAAAAAATAACAAATATCGTCGAAAAACAGCATTTGGTGTGCGGAAAAATGGTAGCGGACAGCGTGGGAATATGCTATACTGGGGAAAAATGTGTCCAAGCGGCCGGAGAAGGCTGCTGAAAGGGAAACGGGGAGCAACAGTATGACGGACGATAAAAAGCGGATTGTGGTCAAGGTGGGGACCTCGACCCTTACATATGAAAACGGAAAAATGAATCTGCGCCGCATCGAGGCGCTGTGCAAGGTGCTCAGCGACCTGCAGAATGCGGGAAATCAGATCGTGCTGGTCACCTCCGGCGCTATCGGCGTGGGTGTCGGCAAGCTGGGGCTGCGGGAGAAGCCGAAGGAGACCCGGGGCAAGCAGGCGGCCGCGGCGGTCGGGCAATGCGAGCTGATGTTCATGTACGATAAGCTGTTTGGGGAGTATAACCACACGGTGGCGCAGGTGCTGCTGACCCGGCGGGTGGTGGAGAACGAGCACTCCAAGCAGAACGTGGTCAATACCATCGATACGCTGCTGGAGATGGGAGTCATCCCGGTGGTCAACGAGAATGACACGGTGGCGATCGACGAGCTGGTTGGCGCGAACTATGGGGATAACGATACGCTGTCAGCGATCGTGGCCGCACTGGTGCATGCGGATCTTCTGATCCTGCTGACCGATATCGACGGGCTGTATGATGCGGACCCGCATAAGAACCCCCAGGCGAAGCGGATCAGCCTGCTGACGGCGGTGGACGATGACGTGCTTGCGCTCGCGGGCGGCGCCGGTTCCAAGCGGGGCACCGGCGGTATGCGCACCAAGCTGCAGGCCGCACAGCTGACCCTGCAGGAGCATATCCCACTGGTGATTATGCAGGGGGATAAGCCGGAGCTGATCTATTCGCTGCTCGAAGGGGAGCCGGTGGGTACCCGGATCGATGCAGACGCGGAAAGGGCGGATTGAGATGGAAACATTGGAGAATATCGGCCGGCGCGCGAAGGCTGCGGCGCAGCAGATGGCGGTCGCCGGTACGGCGGGCAAAAATCGGGCGCTTGAGGCAATGGCGGCATCGCTCGAAGCGCATACGGCGGAAATCCTTGCGGCCAACGCCGCGGATTTGGAGGCTGCGGCGGCCGCGGGCATGAGTGTGTCGCTGCAGGACCGTCTGCGGCTGACCGCCGACCGAATCGCCGGCATGGCGGCCGGGGTGCGGGAGATCATCGCGCTGACCGATCCGGTCGGTGAGGTGATCGAAGGCAGCTGCCGGCCGAACGGGCTGCAGATCCTGAAAACGCGGGTGCCGCTCGGTGTGGTGGGTATTATTTATGAGGCGCGCCCGAACGTCACCTCGGATGCGGCGGCGCTGTGCCTGAAAGCGGGCAATGCGGTGATTCTTCGCGGCGGCAAGGAGGCGATCCGCTCAAACCTGGCGCTGGCTGCCGCCCTGCGGCAGGCGCTGCCGGAGGCGGGGCTGCCGGAGGATGCAGTGCAGCTGTTGGAGGACACTTCGCGTGAGACCGCGGCGGAAATGATGCGGCTGAATGCGTATATCGACGTGCTGATCCCGCGCGGCGGTGCGGGACTGATCAATGCGGTAGTGCAGCAGTCCACCGTTCCGGTTATCCAGACCGGTGTGGGCAACTGCCATGTGTATGTCGACCGGTCGGCGGATATCGCGATGGCCGCGGCGATTACGGCCAATGCCAAGGCGTCCCGTCCTTCGGTGTGCAACGCGGCAGAAACCCTGCTGATCCATAAGGATATTGCGCAGAAAGCCCTGCCGGTCATCGCGGATGCGCTTGCGGAGAAGAAGGTGCGGCTGCGCTGCTGTGCGCGGTCGGCTGCGATGCTCGCCGGCCGTGCGGTGGAACCGGCGGAAGAAGCGGACTGGGAAACCGAATATCTTGATTATATTCTCGCCGTGCGGGTGGTGGATTCGCTCGAAGAGGCGATGGCGCATATTGCGCGCTACGGCACCGGTCACAGCGAATGCATCGTCACCGACAGCCAGTCGTCCGCGGCGCGGTTTACCGCCGGGGTGGACGCAGCTGCGGTGTATGTCAATGCTTCAACCCGCTTTACCGACGGCGGGGAATTTGGTATGGGAGCGGAAATCGGCATTTCCACCCAGAAGCTCCACGCGCGCGGCCCGATGGGGGTGCGGGAGCTGACTACCTGTAAATATGTCGTTACCGGCAGCGGACAGATCCGCTGAACGGGGGCGTTTCAATCGGCAGACACGCCGCGCGGCGGCAGGAAAGGGAGGAGACAACCCTATGAGCGAATGGAAAAAGGTCGAGCAGCCGCTCACACCGGAAGAGCCGGCTTCTGAACCGGATACGGCGCCGGAGGAGAGGGCGCCGGAAACACTGCCGGCGGCGGATGAACTGGCCGAAACAGTGCTGTCGGAGCCGGCGGCAGAAGACACCTGTGTTTCCTCGCCGCGGTATACCGCGGCCGGAGTGCGCCGCGGCCGGAATAAGCTGGCCGCGCCGGTGGGGCTGATTGTGCTGCTGCTCGCGCTGACCGGCGTGGTGGCGCTGATCGTCGGTGTGGTGAATATGGTGCAGGGCCGGCAGGAGACTGCGGCGGAAGAGCTTCGCGCCGATATGGAAGATTTCCTGGAGCCGGTGCTGATGTATGATCTGCCTTCGTTTTCCAGTGTGTCGGAGGCTGGCAGCAATTCGCTGCTCAGCGATGACCTGTTGCTTGCCTCCATTTGGCCGATCACCCGCCGTGAAGTGGTGCGGCAGCAACAGGCGCAGATTGCCGGGGAAAGCTATACCAGTCCGTATCCGGTGGACGATCTCGGTCGTATGATGGTGCCGGTATCGGAGGTGGATGAATCCTATGCGGCGCTGTTCGGTGCGGATGCGATACCGCAGCATCACACCATCGGTGATAACGAGGAGAACGCCTACGCGGCGTATCTGTATGATCCGGACGCGGCCTGCTATCATGTCCCGGCCTATTTCCAGTCCTCGCAGTACGAGACGTTTCTGGATGCCATCAAACGCAAGGGCGATACCATTACGGTGCGGGTAGGCTATGTGGAGGCGATCAGCATCGGCATCGACGACAAAGGGGAACCGCTGCCGCTGACGGCGGATATGGCGGATCACTTTGCCCTTTTCACAGTGGAAAAAACGGAGGACGGCTATCGTCTGGCCGCGGTGGAACAGGAAGAATGACAAAGAGCGCCCCTCCGGGGCGCTCTTTTGGAATGCGTGTGAAAATGTGCGTACCGCGTCCGGGAAAGGGTTGTCCTTTGCCGGGGGGACGGGTATAATAATTAAGTACGGAGTAAACTGTCCGCGGATCGATAAAGGAAGAGGTATGGCCGGTGCCGGTTCGTAAAAGAGTATGGGCGAAAACGCCTTTTTGGGTAAAGAGTCTATATGCGGCTGCTGCGGTGGTTTGGACTGCGGTTTTAGCTTTGGCTGCCTGGCAGAAGCAGTCGGTGGAACCGGAAATACTGGAACAGGATATGCCGCATCGGATGAGTGAGTTTGCTGCAGAGGTACCTGTTCAGGATGGACCGGAATTTGTGCTGGAGTCTGCTGCGGATACACCGGCATATATCGACTGCGCGCCGCTGGAACCGACCGCACAGGAGTGTGCAGCAATTTGTGCCGCTTACGAAACATCACCGGCGCGTAAAATTGTGTTTGGTGAAAACGGCAGGGTAGATTATACGGATGCGGCAGTCGGTGCGGACAGCGGCTCGGCCGATGCCGAACGGGCGCTGGAACTGGCGGAAGCGTTTCTGCGCATGGGCGGCCTGCTGCCGGAAAGCGGGTATACCCGCACGCTTTCTTATGTACGCGCTGACGAAGAAGCGGGCTGTCTGGTCTTTTTTGTCCCGGTGTATAAAGGGGTTCCTTTGTTGGCCGAAGAGTACGGAGCGCGCCTGATAGTGAAGCAGGATGGGGTAGCGGAGATGTCCTGCCGCTGGCCAGTTTTTTCTGATGGCGCTATGTTTGAACCGAAAGAAAATGCGCGGGCAGCACAGCAGGCATACCTGGCCTATATGGAGGAACAGGGACGGACACCGGGGGCAAAAGTGGTGTACCGTAGGGTGTACTGGTATGAGGATATTGGCCGTGTCGGGCAGACGGCCTGGATGTTCGGCGACGGGGAGCTGTTCAACAACAGCGTAGTAATGGACAGTCAGACGCTGGAAATCCTGTCGGCAGCCAAATGATGTGATCTGTGTATGGCAGTGCTGGTTGGCAATGCCGCAGGAATGATTATTTTCCTGATTTTTGTGGATAACCCCTTGACAAAACCCGTGCAGTTTACTATAATAGTGACCGCGTCACCGACAGATCATCCGGTACGCGGTAAAATAAGGACGTTTAGCTCAGCTGGTAGAGCATTCGCTTGACGTGCGAAGGGTCAGCGGTTCGAGTCCGTTAACGTCCACCAAAATCGCGTTTTGCCCTTCAGGGCGGAACGCGGTTTTTATGTACCGTAAGGGGACTCATGGCGATGCTCTTCCGAAATGCTGGCAAGCATTTCACAAGCGGGTTGCGCAGCAAGCCGCCGGGGTCAAGCGGTTCGAGTCCGTTAACGTCCACCAGACCTGCGGTCGGCAATTCGCGATGAGTTGCCGACCTTTTTATGGCTTAGCCCGCTCATGGGCGATATCGCATTGCCCCGCTCATCTCTATACCGCGTTTCGCCCTTCAGGGCGGAACGCGGTTTTTATGTACTCTAAGGGGATCCATGGCGCTGGCCTTCCGAAATGCTGACAAGCATTTCACAAGTGGGCTGCACAGCAAACCGTTGGGATCAAGCACTTCGGGTTTGTTAATGTCCACCAGGCCTGCAGCCGGCAATTCGCGATGAACTGATGGCTGTTCATTGTGTATAATAGAAAAACAGTCGACATTATATCCAAAATATGTTATGGTGAAAAGGAAAGAATCCGCCTGTCAGGAGGGAATGCTTATTGTGAAATGTCCGTGGTGCGGCAAGCCGGTGCGCGGCCGCGGGATTTTATCGCTGCTGCCGGTCGGCGGCGCGTCTGTTTGTCCGCATTGCGGGGAAAGCTATGCCCAGAAGCCGTATTCCTTCGTGCTGCTTCTGGCGGTTTTGGCGATAATGCTCATCGGCGCTTTCGTGAGCCTGTACTGGCTCATCGTCACGGCAGTGCTTCTGGCGGGTTTGGTCATTTACGGTCTTCAGCTGCCTTATGAAAGGGTTCGGGTGGAAGGTCAATGGGTGGATACCCTGCCGGAAGAAGCCAGAACAGCGTACAAGGCGATATTGGAGACCGCACCGTTCCTGCGCCGGGGAATGCTCTGGTATACGCTGCCGGATTTTGCCGGGCGTCCTCCCCACTCTTCAGCAGCACCCGTGCGTGTGGAGCGATGGCGGAAAAGCAGCCGGGAACTGACGTTTACCTTTTTGTATGATCATGATGACAATGCCGTCCTGCTGCGTGAAGGCGCGCTGACGTTGTGGGATGAGCAGGGCAGGCAGATCGCCCGGGGCAGACTGGTGTCCGCTGCGGAACAATAAGCCGGCAGACGATGATAACAGGGAGGAATGAAAATATGCAGGCAAAGGAAAAAGGTGGACAGATGCTGCTGTCCGCAGGCTATGTGGTGCTCGGCGGCTTGCTGATCTGGCGGCCGGACGGAAGCGCGAAGGTGATCGGCTGGGCGATCGGTATCGCGGCGCTGCTGTATGGGCTGCTGCATCTGATTAATTACTGGCGTACCCAGCGTATGGGAGACGGCGGCAAAAGCGAGCTGTTTCTTGGCATTACCTTTGCCGCGCTCGGTATCTTCTGCCTGATCACCCCGCAGACGGTGCTGTCCTTCCTGCCGTTTCTGCTTGGTCTGGTACTGGTAGTGGACGCGGTTGGCAAAGCACAGCGCGCGTTTGAATTCCGCCGGTTGGGTTTTGCCCGCTGGTGGCTGGCGCTGCTGCTGGCGATTTGCCTGCTCGTGCTGGGGATTGTGCTGCTGTTTGACCCGTTCGGGGCGGTACGGCTGACCATGATCTTTTTCGGTGCCTGTCTGCTGGGCGACGGCATTCTGGATATTGTATCGCTGCTGGCTGCGCGATAACCGTGCGGCGGTTTCCTGAGCGAAAAAATAAAAGCCCTGCGGCCGTGTTCAACAGCCGCAGGGCTTTTGCCATAAAGGCGGGTTTATTCTGTGCGGTCGAGTGTGAAATCGCCGCTGGTCAGCTTGACGCGGTAGCTGCGGCCGGCGGCATCGCTTTTGTAGACATAGCGTCCGCTTTTGTCGTTAATCGGGGACAGCAGATCGAAGCTGCTGCGGATGTCACCGGAGGTTTTGCTGGTTTCCAGCACAAAGCCGTCGTTATCCGGAATGGAAACCCCCACATTGCCGGAGGTGATATTGACGTCCAGCGCATCCGGCACCAGGGAAGAGCTGAGCGTGATTCTGCCTGAAGTGCACTTGGCGGTAATGCCCGAGAAGGCACCGGAAAGGGAGAGCTTTCCGGAGGTGATGCCGGTGTCAAGCTTTTGGGCAGAAATGCCGGTGCCGGTCATTTGTCCGCTGGTGAGCTTGGCAGTCAGGCTGTCTGCGTGAAGAGTATCTACACGCAGATCGCCGCTGGTTAGTTCAAACCGTTGGCTGACAGCATTGACGCCGGTGACATCGCCCTCGCCGCTGGACATTTTGAGCTGGAAGGCTTCGTATTCTTTTTCCGGCAGCTGCAGCGTAAGGGTGGAGCTGCGGGAGCCGAAGCCAAAGAAAAAGAATCCGAATCCGGTTTGTTGCTTGATCTTCAGCACGCCGCCGTCGGAAGTGCAGAGCATGGGGTCGACGTCATAGCGAGAGGTTTCGGCGGCGTGGAAGTTTCCGTCGGCGGATTTGGAGACCTCCACCCGTCCGGCGCGCCAATCAATTTGTATATCCCGGATGCCGGAGGCATCGCGGGAAACCGAAGTAATCATGTGTTCCTCTCCTTTGCGGAAAAATGAGGGCAAGGACAGGCGTCCGTTGATGCCGAGTACCAGCAGAACGCTGAAAGCTACCGCGGCCAGTGAGGCGATAATGATGCGCACAATCTGTCCCGTTTTATTTGTCATACGATAATCCGACCTTTCTGCAGGGCGACAGCCGCCGCTGCTTGAAATACGCTTACTCGTGCCGGCTCAGCGCGAAAACGGCACGGATAATCTGGTCGACGGCGGCGCCGACCAGGAAGATGATCCAGGTCACATGCCAGGCGAAAGTAGCAAAGCTGACAATGAAATAGACCGCGAGCACGGTTAGCCATAGGGCGCTGCTGACTGCCCGCAGGGCGTGGGATTCCTTGCGTTCCTTATGCTGCTTCCACTCATGGAATTCCTCCACCATCGTGTCGTCCATCTTCCGATAGCGGGGACGGGACATGAAATTAAAAATCAGCAGCCCAGTGGCGACTGCGCAGATAGCCAGCAGCGGCACTACCGCCAGTTCTTCGTTGAAGCCCAGTTCTTCGGCAAGGATCACCGGGATGACGCTGAGGATGTACAGAACCACCGCGATGCTCACCAGAACCGCGCTGCGGCGGCGGTAGCGCTGCTGTTCGGCCTGGATATACGGCGGTGTCTGGTCGGAGAGATCTGCAAACATCTCGCTGACGTCGCCCACCCCGGCCACGGCAGCATTATAGGCGTCGTTCGGCGCCATGCCGGAAGCGACCAGGTCGTTGTATTTATCGTTGAGGTTGGCGGCGATTTCCTCCTGCAGCTCCATAGCCTTCTTTGTGCGCGGCGCGTCCTCGAACAGCCCGCGTACATATTCCTGAATGTGTTCGTTCATGTTGACACAACCTTTCTGTATAAAATGATCTGGTTCAACGGGATTCCGGTTTGGGCTGCAGGCGGATCAGGCTGTCGATCAGTGCCTTGGCATTGTCCCAGTCCTGCAGGTATTGCTGGTAGGTGCGCCGCCCCGGTTCGGTGATGGAATAGTACCGCCGTCTGGCGCCGGTATTTTCGTCCCCCCAGTAGGAGACAATCAGCCCTGCGGCCTCAAGCCGGCGGAACGCGGTGTACAGGGTAGCCTCCTTGAGTTCGTACTGGTTGCCGGTAATGTTCTGGATGGATTTGTTGATCTCGTAGCCGTAAGTATCGCCGGACAGCAGGTGCGCAAGAATGATGGCGTCGGTATGCCCGCGAATGATATCGGAAGCAATCGACATATAGAGATTCCTCCTTCCGATTTAGTATCTCACAGTCGCAAATATAAAATATCACGATATACCTCATCTGTCAATGTATATACGCAAAAAAGAAAAATTTTTTGGTCAGTAGAAAAACGCAGCAGGATTCATCGACACGATTCTGGCCATTCCCAATAAAATCGCCCTTTGCTGTGGGGTGCGCTTTTACGAAATAACAGGGAAAAAAGACTTGAAAAGCATCAGGGTATCGCTTATAATAAAAAAGTATTTGTGAAAGATGCCTGCAGGTCTGCTTTCATCATGGTGTCTGGGCCGCGGCCGTTCTTCGGCTGTCTGGTTCCAGAGCAGCAGGAAAAACGAAAGCGGCGGGCACCTGTCCTGCAGAGAGAATTTGGGAAAATCGGCGGGAGACCGCCGTGCGGAACAAGATGTAGGGGGAAGAATGTATGAAAATGAAAAAATGGTTGGCTCTGCTGGCGGCAGCTGCACTGCTTACGGTGCCGCTGTCCGGCTGTTCGAATCCGGATGACGAGGGAGATACGGGTGCGTCCGGAAACACCAGCGACACCATTAAAATCGGCGGCTTGGCGCCGCTGACGGGTGAACTGTCTCAGTATGGCAACGCGGTCAACAACGCCGTGAAAATGGCGGTTGAGGAGATCAATGAGAATGGCGGCGTGCTCGGCAAGAAGATCGATTACATTGTATATGACGAAAAGGGAGACGTCACCGAAGCGCTCAACGCCTACAATAAGCTGGTCAACAGCGATGAAGTGGTGGCAATCGTGGGTGACGTGACCTCTGCGCCGTCGAAGGCGGTAGCACAGAAAGCCAATGCGGACGGCATGCCGATCATCACCGCCTCGGGAACCGATGCGGCGATTACCCAGACGGGTAAGTACGCGTACCGTGCCTGCTTTATCGACCCGTACCAGGGACAGCTGATGGCGGATTATGCGTCCAAGGAACTCGGTGCACAGAAAGTTGCCGTCCTGTATGACAGCGGCGATTCCTATTCGACCGGTATTGCTGATGCGTTTGAAGCGGCGGCGAAAGAGCTCGGCATGACCGTGACCAATAAGGAAGGCTATGCGCACGGCAGCACCGACTTCAACGCACAGCTGACCAATATCAAGGCGAGCAATCCGGATGCGATTCTGCTGCCGGTGTATTACAGCGATGTGGTACTGATCCTCAAGCAGGCCAAGCAGAAGGGGATCGCCTCGAAATTCCTCGGTGCCGACGGCTGGGATGGCGTGGTGCCGCAGCTCGACGGGGATACCGGCCTTAACGATGTGCTGGCGAATGCTTATTTCTGCAGCCAGTATTCGGCTTCCTCGGACGATCCGGCGCTGCAGGATTTCCTGAGCAGCTATAAAAAGAGATACGGTATCGAGGCGAATATGTTCGCGGTGCTGGGTTACGATGCGATGCATATCCTCGCGGATGCGATTGAGCGCGCCGGTTCCACCGACGCTGACAAAATCATCGAGGCGATGAAGTCGACGAATTACAGCGGCCTGACCGGCACCACTACCTTTGACGAAGAACGCAATCCGGTTCGCGAGGCGGTTATCACCTCGTTCGGCGCCGACGAAAAGGGCGCCTGCGTTTATAAGGTGATCGGCACCTATAAGGCATAAGCGGAAGAACAATCGCATAAGAGCAGAAAAAAAGGGCGCGTATCCGCCCTTTTTTTCGGATTATACCGGTTTTATTACGAGAAGGAAGTAGGGTGCGGCAATGGAATTCATCACACAACTGCTCAACGGCCTGAGCCTCGGGAGCATATATGCCCTGGTTGCCCTGGGATACAGCATGGTGTATGGCATTGTGCAGCTGATCAACTTTGCCCACGGCGACATCATTATGGTAGGCGGCTATATGATGTATCTGGCGATGACGGCAATGCGGCTTCCGATGTGGCTGGCGGTCATGGTGCCGATTGTCGTGTGTGCACTGGTTGGGGTGCTGATCGAGCGGATCGCCTACCGCCGTCTGCTGACCCATAATGCGGAGCGCATTTCGCTGCTGATTACGGCGCTGGGCGTCAGTTTGTTCCTCCAGAACCTGTTCATGCTGCTGTTTAAATCGGATCCGCGTACCATGACCGTGTGGTTTGGTACCGATGAACTGAATTTCGGCACCATATCCATTAACACATCGACCGTGATCAACATTGCGGTATCGGTGATTATGATGCTGATTCTGCAGCTGCTTGTGAATAAGACAAAAATCGGCAAGGCGATGCAGGCGGCTTCGGAAGATACCGGCGCCGCCAAGCTGATGGGGATCAATACCAGCAATATCATCCTGATTACCTTTGCCGTCGGCTCAGCGCTTGCGGCGGTCGGGGCGTTACTATATTGCAACACCTATCCGCAGATTAAGCCGACGATGGGCAATATGCTGGGGCTGAAAGCGTTTGTGGCGGCGGTGCTCGGCGGAATTGGGTCCATTCCCGGCGCGATGCTCGGCGGTTACCTGCTCGGTGTGGTGGAGCAGATGACCAAGGCATATATCAGTACCACCGTCACTGATGCGGTGGTGTTTGCCATCCTGATTCTGGTACTGCTGGTGCGGCCGGCCGGCCTGATGGGCAAACCGCGGAAGGAGAAGGTGTAAGTCATGGGAAAACCGAAAAAGAAGACAGGGCTTTTCTATCTGGTCAATGCCGTGTTAACCGCTGTTCTCTTCACCGTGCTGTTTGTTCTGATTTCCGGCAAGACGCTGAATGCCTATTACAGCGGCATCATCACCATGGTGTGCATTAACGTCATCCTGGCGGTCAGCTTGAACCTGGTCACCGGTATTCTTGGTCAGCTGGTGCTCGGCCATGCGGGCTTTATGCTGGTAGGCGCATATGCGGCCGCTAATTTCACCAAGGCTGTGGTGAATAACGGCGGCATGTCGCTGCAGGCAGCGCTGCCGATTGCCATGCTCATCGGCGGTGTGATTGCGGCGCTGTTTGGTATAGTGATCGGCATCCCGGCACTGCGCCTGCGCGGCGACTATCTGGCGATCATTACGCTGGGATTCGGGGAAATCATTCGGGTTATGGCGAATGCAGAATTTCTCAAGCCCATCACGAACGGCGCTATGGGACTTGACGGCATCAAAACCTTCAGCACCCGCAAGGAGCCGGGGACGATGTTTGTGTTTGTGTTTTTGACCATGGCGCTGGTAATTTTCATTTCCTTCACGTTCGGCCGCTCGCGTCATGGGCGGTCGGTTATCGCCATCCGGGAGGATGAGATCGCAGCGGAATCGATGGGGGTCAATACCACCTACTATAAGCTGTTTGCCTTTGTGCTTGCGGCGTTTATCGCGGGAGTGGCGGGGGCGCTGTATGCCCATTATATTGGTGTGATCGACCCGTCCAAATTTGACTTCAACCGTTCGGTGGAGATCCTCATCATGGTGGTGCTCGGCGGTATGGGCTCGATCTCCGGCTCGGTCATTTCCGCGACGGTGCTCACCATCCTGCCGGAGGTGCTGCGCGATTTACCGGCAATAATAGTGGGCTGGATACATAATCTATTTGCGTTATTTGGTGCAGGCCACCTCATTCCAGAGGGGGGCGGCAATTTTAGCGATATAAGAATGTTGTTGTATTCCATCATCCTTGTCTCCGTGATGCTGTTCCGACCGTCGGGACTGCTCGGCCGGTATGAGATTTCCCTGCCCGGCCTGGCGGATAAGCTGCTGCACCGCGGGAAGAAAACCAAAACGACGGGGGAGGTGTGATCGATGCCGTTACTCGAAACCAAGGATCTCGGCATACAGTTCGGAGGCCTTCGCGCGCTCGATGACGTGTACCTGACGGTAGATGAGCGGGAGATCATCGGTCTCATCGGCCCCAACGGCGCAGGCAAAACGACCGTGTTTAATCTGCTGACCGGCGTCTACACGCCGACAAAAGGCGCTATCCGCTTCTGCGGCAAAAGCATCATCGGCAAAAAGCCGTATCAGATCAACCGTCTGGGTATCGCGCGTACCTTTCAGAATATCCGGCTGTTCAAGCATATGTCGGTGCTGGATAATATCAAGGTGGCCATGAACCAGAATATGCATTATACCGTGATCGAGAGTATGTTCCGGCTGCCGCGCTACTGGAAAGAGGAAGCGCGGGTGACCGAAAAGGCGAAGGAACTGCTGCGTATTTTCGATATGGAGGATACCGCCGACCAGATGGCGGCGAACCTGCCGTATGGCCAGCAGCGCAAGCTGGAAATCCTGCGCGCGATCGCGTCAAAGCCAAAAGTTCTGCTGCTCGACGAGCCGGCTGCCGGCATGAACCCGACCGAAACGCGGGAGCTGATGGAAACCATCCGGCAGATCCGGGATATGTTCGGTGTGGGCATCCTGCTCATCGAACACGACATGGCGCTGGTCATGGGTGTCTGTGAGCGGATTTATGTGCTGGATTACGGTACGCTGATCGCTTCCGGTACGCCGGAGGAAATCCGTTCGGACGAGCGGGTCATCAAAGCCTATCTTGGCGGCTGAGGAGGGTGCTGTATGCTGAACGTAACCGATATCAATGTGTATTATGGCGCCATCCATGCGCTTAAGGGCCTGTCTTTCCACGTGGAGGAAGGAGAAATCGTCTCTCTTATCGGGGCCAACGGCGCGGGGAAAACCACCGCCATGCATACCGTGTCCGGCCTGCTGCGCTCAAAAACCGGCGATATTACCTTTTTGGGCAGCAGCATTGCGAAAACCGAACCGCATAAAATCGTGCGGCAGGGCCTTGCGCAGGTGCCGGAAGGCCGCCGGGTGTTTGCCAGCATGACGGTGCAGGAAAACCTGGAGATGGGGGCGTTTATCCGCAAGGGCGCCGGTATCGCGGAGGATCTGGAAAAGGTGTTCAACCGCTTTCCCCGCCTGAAGGAGCGGCGTAAACAGCTCGCCGGTACTCTGTCCGGCGGTGAGCAGCAGATGCTGGCGATCGGCCGTGCGCTGATGTCGCGGCCGAAAATGCTGCTGCTGGACGAGCCGTCGATGGGGTTGTCCCCGATTCTGGTGCAGGAGATTTTCGATTGCATCACCGAGGTCAACCGGGACGGAACGACGGTGCTGCTGGTGGAGCAGAATGCAAAAATGGCGCTTTCGATTTCCCGGCGCGCTTATGTGCTGGAGACCGGTACGCTGTTTATGGAGGGCGACGCGGCCGACCTGCTCAATAACGAGGAGATCCGCCGGGCCTATCTCGGCTCCTGACCATACCGCGCAGCCGGCACAAACTGCCGGCTGCGTTTTCACGTGATGCCGGCATCGGCCGGATTTTTCAAAACGAAAGGCGATTGACTCGTGATGGAACCTGGACGTTTGAACCGTTTTGCACAGGGTTTCCGCTATGGCCTGCCGATTATGCTGGGCTATTTTCCGGTATCCTTTGCTTTCGCGGTTTCGGCGGTGGCCAGCGGCCTGCCGTGGCCGCTGGTGGTGCTGATATCGATGAGCAACTTCACTTCCGCCGGCCAGCAGGCCGGTGCGGGCCTGCTGATCCGCCACGCGCCGCTGCCGGAGATCGGCGTGACGGTGTTTATTATCAATATCCGTTATATGCTCATGTCGCTGTCGCTGTCCCAAAAGCTCGGCAAAATGCCGCTGATCAAGCGGCTGCTGATCGCCAATGGGGTGACCGATGAGATCTTTTTTTTAGCCATGCGCAAAGACGGCACCCTGTCCGGCTGGTTTCTGACCGGTCTTGCTGCCGGGCCGTATGGCGGCTGGGTGCTGGGAACGCTTGCCGGCGCGCTTGCCGGCGCTGTGCTGCCCGCGTCGCTGTCGAGCGCGCTGGGCATTGCGCTGTATGCGATGTTTATCGCCATCATCACACCGGCGGCGCGGGATTCGCATCCAATCGCGGCGGTGGCGCTGCTTGCAGTCGGGCTGTCCTGCCTGTTCCGGTATCTGCCGGGCCTTCGCCTGATCCCGTCCGGCTGGGCGCTGATTCTTTGTGCAGTGCTCGCGGCAGTGTTTGGAGCGCTGCGCTTCCCGGTGGAAACCGCCGGAGAGGAGGCGGCCGCATGAGCGATATGGTGTACTGGATACTTGGCGTGCTGGTGATGGCGGTGGTGACCTATATTCCGCGTGCGCTGCCGCTGACCCTGATGCGCCGGCAGGTGCATAACCGTTTTGTGCAGTCGGTGCTGTTTTATATGCCATATGCAGTGCTGGGCGCGATGATTTTCCCGTCGGTGCTCGAGGCGACCGCAACTCCCTGGTCGGCGCTCGCCGGTGTGGCGGTGGCACTGGTGCTGTCGTGGCTGCGGCTGTCGCTGCTGCCGGTGGCTCTGGCATCCACGGCGACGGTGTTTGTAGTGGAATGGCTGATGAAAATTCCGTTTGGAGCCGGATAAAAAGGCGGGGCAGCTCTGCTTAAGAGCTGCCCCGCCTTTTTATAAGTTTTTACATCAGTCCGGCAAACCAGTTGCCTACCGCTTCCAGAACGCCCAGATGTTCCAGCAGAATCTTGACCCCGATGCCGATAAGCACGATGCCGCCGATGATTTCCGCCTTACGGCCGAGCAGTGCGCCGGTACGGCAGCCGATGATGACGCCGATTATGCAGATGAGGAAGGTTACCAGTGCGATCACACCGCAGCAGATCAGATAGCCGAGCGGCAGACCGAGCACGCCGGTGGTCGGCATCACAGCGAGTGAAGCACCGACGGCGAGTGCGTCAATGCTTGTGGCAATGGACATCACAAAGAGGTTTTTCCATTCGCAGGGATCGCCCTTGGGATGTTCCTGCGGCTGTCCGCGCTCCTTCCACACTTCAAAAAGCATCTTGCCGCCGATAAAAGCCAGCAGTATGAAGGCCAGCCAGTGGTCGATAGCCTGGATTTTATCCGCGAAGGTGCGGGCGATGGTGTAGCCGATGAGCGGCATAATCCCCTGAAAAAGCCCGAAACTGCCGGCCATCTTGAGGATGGGGGTTGCCCGTATGTGGCAGATCACCATGCCGCTGGAGACACATACAGCAAAGGCGTCCATGGCGAGGCTTGCCGAGAGCAGGAGCAGCGTGATTATGTCCATGAAAACGACGCATCCTTTCGCATGGGTGTTGAAGGCATGCTATACCGCAGAAATATCATTATACTGCAGGGGTGTGCTCTTGTCAATGCGAGGGAGTGGGTTGGTGCTGCCGTATGGGGCCGCGTTCGTCGGCCGCCGGACAGGCCATAATTATATGTAGGATATTCCTGACCGAATGCAGGAAAAGAGGGATACCCGCCGGCATGCCGACATAAGATTGTATTGCTTTTCGTGGATAAATATGTGATAATCAGAAAGAAATGTACGGTTTCGGCAAAGATGAAAGGGAGGACGGCATATGAGCGTTGAAGTGAAGGAATTCGGCAGTCTGCCGAATGGCTGCATCGTACGGCGGTATGACCTGTCCGGAGCGGGCGGCCTGGAGATCACGGTGCTCAATTACGGCGCCACGCTGCAGGCGGTGCGGTTCGGCGGCAGGGACGTGATTCTGGGTTTTGACACGCTGGACGATTACCGGGAGAATAATCATTCTTATCAGGGGGCGACCATCGGCCGCTATGCCAACCGGATCGCGGACGGCCGCTTTGCTCTGGATGGGAAAACGTATACGCTTGGCCTTAATGAGCACGATGTGGAACACCTGCACGGCGGCTTCAGCGGCTTTGACTGCAAGCTGTGGGCGGCGCAGGTACTCAGTGACGGCGGTGAACCGTCGGTACGGTTTACTTGTACTGCCGAGGATGGAGAGGAAGGCTATCCCGGACGGCTGGAGACGGCGGTTATCTTTACCGTGACGGCGGGGAACGCGCTGACGATCCGGTATGAGGCGCGCACCGATGCGCCGACGGTTTTGAATCTGACCAACCATGCCTATTTCAACCTCAACGGCTTTGACGGTGCGGATGTGCGGGATACGGTATTGCAGATCGAGGCGGACCGGTATATGCCGGTGGACGATAAGCTGATCCCGACCGGCGAGCTTGCGCCGGTGGAGGGGACACCTTTCGATTTCCGCGCGGCGAAGGCGATCGGCCGGGATTTTTCATCGGGGCTGCAGGGTTACGACCATAATTTTGTGCTGTGCGGGGAAGGTTTCCGCCGGGCGCTGACGGCGGTTTCGCCGCATACCGGCATCCGGATGGAGTGCTGGACCGACCAGCCGGGCGTGCAGCTGTATACGGCGGGCGCGCTGGAGGAGGAAACCGGAAAGGGCGGGAAGCCGATGGGGCATTTCCAGGCGTTCTGCGCGGAGACGCAGCATTTCCCGGACTCCCCGAATCATCCGGAATACCCCTCTGTCGTACTGCGTCCGGGAGAAGTATTCACCTCGGTCACGGAATACCGGTTCAGCCGGTAAGGAGAATATCATGGAAAAGGAGCTGCTGGAAGAGTTTTGGGCGCTGGGGCTGGAGGAACTGAAGACGGTTACGCAGCTGTATGAGCTCAAAGGGGATTTTATCAACCTCGACTGCCGCCTGCCCAATGGGCAGACGGCGAAGCTGCTGGACGATGAAAAGCGCTACTATGGGGCTGAGGTCTGTAAGCGCGGCAGCGAGCGCTGCTATGGGCTTGCGGCGGATGAGGGACAGCTTGTGGTGTATGAATACGGCAACGGCGGCGCGGACGCGGAGCTGGTTGTCTGGAAGCGCCGCGGCTGACCGCAAAATCGGGGCGGACTGCAGAAAAGAGCGTTCTGCGGTCTGCCCCTTGGCCTTTTTTGCCATTTGTCCGGCCCCGGGTGCCCGGATTATTATGGGCGATGATGATTGACAAAAACCATCCCGGAATTTTATAATATTTCCATAGGCATTTCCGCTGCTCATCAGAGAAAGGAATGGTCAAACATGCCGAAATTTACCGCCGAAGACATTGTCCGCATCGTCGAGGAGGAAAACGTAAGGTTTATCCGCCTGCAATTCACCGATATTTTCGGGTCATTCAAAAACATCGCGATCACGGCGAGCCAGCTGGAAAAGGCGCTGAATAATAAATGCATGTTCGACGGTTCCTCGATCGAGGGCTTCGTGCGCATTGAAGAATCGGATATGTACCTGTATCCGGATCTCGACACGTTTACGATTTTCCCGTGGTACGGGGAGGAATGCCGGGTTGCGCGCCTGATCTGCGACGTGTATAAGCCGGACGGCACCCCGTTTGAGGGGGATCCGCGCGGCCTGCTGAAGAAGGTGCTGCGGCAGGCGGAGGAGATGGGCTTTTCGTCCTTCAACGTCGGGCCGGAATGCGAATTCTTCCTGTTTGCCAACGATGAGAACGGCCATCCGACCACCCGCACGCAGGATCGCGGCGCGTATTTCGAGCTCGGTCCCACCGACCTCGGGGAGAGTGCGCGGCGGGATATGTGCCTGACGCTGGAGGATATGGGCTTTGAGATCGAGGCGTCCCACCACGAGGTGGCGAACGGCCAGCACGAAATCGACTTCAAATACGACAATGCGCTGTCGGCGGCGGATAATATCGTCACCTTCAAGCTGGTGGTCAAGACTATCGCGCACGACCATAACCTGTATGCGACCTTCATGCCCAAACCGATTTACGGCGTGGCGGGCAGCGGCATGCACGTGAATATGTCGCTGATGAAGGACGGGAAAAACGCCTTTTATGATCCGGAGGACGCGCTCGGGCTGAGCGAGACGGCATACAGCTTTATTGCGGGCATCCTCGAGCACGCCCGCGGCATGGCGGCGGTAACTAACCCGCTGGTCAACTCGTATAAGCGGCTGGTGTCGGGATATGAGGCGCCGGTGTACATCGCCTGGTCGGCGAGCAACCGCAGCCCGCTTGTTCGTGTGCCGGCCTCCCGCGGGGTAGGGACGCGCATCGAACTGCGCAACCCGGACCCGTCCGCGAACCCGTATCTTACGCTGGCGCTGTGTCTGGCGGCCGGGCTGGACGGCATCCGCCGCGGACTGCGGCCGCCGTGCTCGACCGACGGCAATATCTTTGAGCTGACCGAGGACGAGCGCGAGGAGCGGGGCATCCAGCAGCTGCCGACCAACCTCAAGGAGGCAGTACGGGCGATGAAGCGGGATCCGCTTGTGCGCGAGACGCTCGGGGAGCATATTTTTGAGAAATACGTCACCCATAAAACCGAGGAATGGGATGAGTATAAGATCCGCATCACCAAATGGGAACTTGACCGTTATCTCGAGCGGTATTGAATGGAATAAAGTAAACCGGGGCGCGGGCTGCATACAGCAGTCCGCGCCCCGGTTTGTTGTTGTAAAAGCGTCAGAGGCTGAAGACCGACAGCATCCGGCGGAACACCTCGGGTGTTGGTATGGCGCGGCCTTTTTCGTACTGGTCCAGTACGGCCGGTTCGATCTTCAACCGTTCTGCCAGCTCGCCGGGCGTCAGGCCTTTTTTCAGGCGCAGCGTCTGTATTTTTTCACCGAGGCCTTTTTGCAGCAAACGCTTTTGCGTTTGGTTTATGGTGTTTGTGTCCATCGTTCACCTCCGGCCTCGGCATCCTGCATTTCCAGTATGTAGGCGGTGTTATCCACGATTTCAACCAGTTCCCGGGCAGTACGCCTAATAAACTGGCTGACCGATAGCTTGCCGTTGTGCAGGCAGCGGCGGCGGACATTGTCCCGTAAATCCGACGGCGCATCCGGGCGAGTGCAGATTTTCTGTAAATTTTCCCGGATGCCGTTTTTCACCTGCTGCGGGGAGACACCGAAGATGTGGCCCACCGCCGCATAAATGGCGTGGATGCTTAACTGGCTGGTGTGAGCCAGAAGTATGGCGTCCAGAGCATAGCGGAAGCTGTTTGAGGAAGGATCGAACCCGATGTCGGTCAGGTTGTCATAGATACTCACAACATAGTGATACCACAGCCCTTCGGGTTCCATATCATTCAATATTTTTTGTAGTTGAGCGCGCATAAGATGCACATCCCGATATGGTATTTTATTTGAGTAAAGAAGTTTTCGTCCGCCTTTTTCAAAAGGCGGCGGGGTCAAGGGGCGGCGCCCCTGTCGCGTCCCGAAGGACGCGACAAACTTAAGAAATATGGGCGCAGGAGGGGCGTAAAATGTCCCGGTGGGACGTTTTACGGCGGGGAACCCTCGCCGGGGGTTCCCCGATGCGGCGATACACGCCGCATGGATTTGGCTTTTTTCGTATGAATAGAGAATACAATATAAGGGCTAATGTGTCAATATTGAATCAAAATTTCTATTTATCGATTCATATGTGAATACCACGAGCTGGTAAAATAATACAAAAGCTTGGGGTGGTGTGGAGATGGATAGTGATTCGATTGCTTTTGACTTTGGCTGTCGCTTGCATGATTTACGAGAAAAAGCACATTTGACTCAGGGGCAATTAGCGCGCAAAGCCGGAATTAGTCGCTCCTCTTTATACCGATATGAAAATTCTCAATATATACCGGATGGGAATATAATAAAGAAACTCGCCATAACACTTCACACGTCAGCGGATTATTTATTGGGTATATCAGATGCGCCAACAATAGCCATTCATAATCTTACTTCAGAACAAGAAAGATTAATTTACGATTTTATTTCATTTGTTACAGATAAAGATAGCTGATAGAGAAGGTTTGTGTTACAACAGAAGCAAAAAATCGTGTTTTATGATTTACATATGAATCGCAATTGTTGTTAAAATAAAGTGTAAGTAGTTGAATTGCGAGGTGATTGTGTGTGCAGTGATTCCAAACCATTTGACTTTGGTCTGCGCCTGCGTGAATTGCGTACAGCGGCAAAGCTGACACAAAGTCAACTGGCGGATAGAACAGGAATCAGCCGTTCCACGCTGTATCGGTATGAAAACTCGCAAAATCTGCCTGACAGCGACATCATTGTACGGTTGGCCTTGGCCTTGCATACAACTACGGATTATCTGCTTGGTCTGGACGATGCACCGACGATAAAAATTTATCACTTGAAGCCGGGACAGGCCGCCGTGATGTATAACTTTATCGAACAGTTTGTTGAACGCAAAGATTAACAAAAACAAGCCGGGGACCGCGTACGCGGTCCCCGGCTTTTAGCGTGTCGAATAAGTATTTGAATCCGTTTTGCGTTGCACGCTTGCGCCAGAGTGGACGGTTCCCGTTTTGGCGTTGTACATTATTTATGCGGCGTGTCACGCCGCATCGGGAAACCCCTTGATAGGGTTTCCCGAGACGCAACAGCCCACCGGGCTGTTGCGTCTCCCTTCCTGATCCTTATGAAGGCAAAGGATTTCGCGTCCTGTGGGACGTTCGAGGAAGCATAGCTTCCTCGGCAAGTTTCGCCGTAGGCGAAACATTGCACTCGCGCGGACGGTTACGTCCGCGAATCTGCGGCCTTTTGAAAAAGGCCGGCGAAAACTTTTTACATACAGTCCATTCGTTGACAATCATAACACGCATCCAAGTGTTTCTTCGTCTTGAAACACGGTATATCGGTGCGAAAATTTCCCATAATCTGGAAGAACCGCAAAAAAACATAAAAAAAGCCGCCAATTGCGAAAAAGCAATTGACAAGCCAAAAGATTTGTTGTAATATAGGATACTGCACAATCATGGGAAGCTAGACCCAATAGCAAAATTAGTATACCACAGATTGCGTAAAAGTGCAAGGGGTTCAGAAAAAAATTTGGCCACTATCCCTCCGCGGAGCGGGTCCGCCGTCCCGGCGTGAGAGGGGATAAATATGGAATAGGAGTGATCAAGCCTATGGCGAATGTTAAACCGGTTAAGCTGGGAAACACGGTTCGCATGAGCTTCGCAAAGATCAATGAGGTGCTGGAAATGCCCAACCTCATCGAGGTGCAGAAGAACTCGTATAACTGGTTCCTCAACGAGGGGCTGCGCGAGGTCTTCAACGACGTGGCCTCGATTACCGACTATACGGGCAATCTGGTGCTGGAGTTCATCGATTACCGGCTGGACGACACTCCAAAATATACCGTCGAGCAGTGCAAGGAGCGGGACGTGACCTATGCGGCTCCGCTGCGGGTAAAGGCGCGTCTGCTGAATAAGGAAACCGGCGAAATCAAGGAGTCGGAAGTGTTCATGGGGGATTTCCCGCTCATGACCGACAGCGGCACCTTCGTTATCAACGGCGCGGAGCGTGTCATTGTCTCGCAGCTGGTGCGTTCCCCGGGCGTGTATTATGGCATGAGCTATGACACCACCGGCAAAAAGCTGTTCTCCTCCACCGTCATCCCGAACCGCGGCGCGTGGCTGGAATATGAGACCGATTCGTCGGATGTGTTTTACGTGCGCATCGATAAGAACCGCAAACTGCCGGTGACGGTGTTTGTGCGGGCGCTCGGCCTCGGCTCGGATGCGGAGCTGCTGGAATTTTTCGGCGACGACGAACGCATCCACGCGACCATTGAAAAGGATATCACCAAAAACACCGAGGAAGCGCTGCTGGAGGTTTACCGGAAACTGCGTCCGGGCGAGCCGCTGACTGTTGAAAATTCACAGCAGCATCTCGAAAGCCTGTTCTTCGACCCGCGCCGCTATGACCTGTCCCGCGTGGGCCGGTATAAGTACAATAAGAAGCTGGGTCTGTCCAACCGCCTGTCCGGCTGCCGCCTGAGCCGTCCGATCGCCGATCCGGCGACCGGCGAGGTGCTCGCGGAAGCGGGCGAGGTCATTTCCCGCGCGCGTGCGATGGAGCTGGAAGACGCCGGCGTGACCGTCGCGTTCGTCACGGTGGAGGATCACGGCGAGGAGCGCGAGGTAAAGATCGTCTCCAACGGTATGGTGGATATCCATAAGTATGTGGATTTCGACTGCACCGAGCTCGGCATCAACGAGCGGGTGCGGTATTCGGTGCTGCGCGAGATCCTCGATTCCGGGGTTACCGGCGACGAGCTGAAGGAAGCGATCCGTTCCCGCGCCGGGGAGCTGGTGTCCAACCATATCCTCATCGACGACATTCTTGCTTCCATCAACTATGTCTGCTGCCTCGGCCATGACATCGGCACGGTGGACGATATCGACCACCTCGGCAACCGGCGTATCCGCTCGGTGGGCGAGCTGCTGCAGAACCAGTTCCGCATCGGCTTCTCCCGTATGGAGAGGGTTATCCGCGAGCGCATGACCCTGCAGGCGCAGGATATGGACGTCATCACCCCGCAGGCGCTCATCAACATCCGTCCGGTGGTCGCCGCGATCAAGGAGTTTTTCGGTTCCTCGCCGCTGTCGCAGTTCATGGATCAGACCAACCCTCTCGCGGAGCTGACCCATAAGCGCCGCCTGTCGGCCCTTGGCCCCGGCGGTCTGTCCCGTGACCGCGCCGGGTTTGAAGTGCGTGACGTGCATTACAGCCATTACGGCCGTATGTGCCCGATTGAGACGCCGGAAGGCCCGAACATCGGCCTGATTTCGTATCTGGCCACCTTTGCCCGCATCAATGAATACGGGTTTGTGGAAGCGCCGTTCCGCCGTGTGGATAAGGCCACCGGTGTGGTCACCGATGAAGTGGTGTACATGCCTGCGGATGTCGAGGACGATTTCATCGTCGCGCAGGCTAATGAGCCGCTCGATGAGCAGGGGCGTTTTGCCCGCGCCAAGGTCAACGCGCGCTACCGCGACGAGTTCCTTGAGGTGGAGCGCGAGAAGATCGACTTCATGGACGTTTCCCCGAAGATGGTCGTTTCGGTGGCGACCGCGATGATCCCGTTCCTCGAGAACGACGACGCCAACCGCGCGCTGATGGGTTCCAACATGCAGCGGCAGGCGGTGCCGCTGCTTAAGACCGAGGCACCGATTGTCGGCACCGGTATGGAATATAAGGCGGGCGTCGACTCCGGCGTTGCGGTGGTCGCGAAGGAAGCGGGCACCGTACAGGCGGTATCGGCCGACCGCGTCGTGATCGCGCGCGATTCCGACGGTTCGCTCGATACCTATAAGCTGATCAAATTCATGCGTTCCAACCAGGGCACCTGCACCAACCAGCGCCCGATCGTCTCGTATAACCAGCATGTCGACAAGGGTGAGGTTATCGCGGACGGCCCGTCGACTTCCGGCGGCGAGATTTCGCTGGGCAAGAACGTGCTCATCGGCTTCATGACCTGGGAAGGTTATAACTACGAGGACGCCGTGCTGATCAACGAAAAGATCGTGCGCGACGACGTGTTCACCTCCATCCACGTGGAGGAATATGAGATCGAATCCCGCGATACCAAGCTCGGGCCGGAGGAGATCACCCGCGACATCCCGAACGTCGGTGAGGACGCGCTCAAGGATCTCGACGAGCGCGGCATCATCCATATCGGCGCGGAGGTGCGCTCGGGCGATATCCTCGTCGGTAAGGTTACCCCGAAGGGTGAAACCGAGCTGACTGCGGAAGAACGCCTGCTGCGCGCGATCTTCGGTGAGAAGGCGCGCGAGGTGCGCGATACTTCGCTGCGTGTGCCGCACGGTGAGTACGGTATCATCGTGGACGTCAAGGTGTTCACCCGCGAAAACTGCGATGAGCTCAGCCCCGGCGTGAACATGGTGGTGCGCTGCTACATCGCCCAGAAGCGCAAGATCTCGGTGGGCGACAAGATGGCCGGCCGCCACGGCAACAAGGGCGTCGTTTCCCGCATCCTGCCGAGTGAGGATATGCCGTTCCTGCCGGATGGCCGTCCGCTCGACATCGTGCTCAACCCCTTGGGCGTGCCGTCCCGAATGAACATCGGGCAGGTGCTGGAAGTGCACCTCGGCTATGCGGCCGCGGCGCTCGGCTGGAAGATGATGACCCCGGTTTTCGATGGTGCGCATGAGCAGGATATTCAGGAGCTGCTCGAGCAGGCCGGCAAACGCCGCGATGGCAAGACGATTCTGTATGACGGCCGTACCGGCGAGGCGTTCGACAACCCGGTCACCGTCGGTTATATGTACTTCCTCAAGCTGCACCACCTCGTTGACGATAAAATCCATGCCCGTTCGACCGGCCCGTATTCGCTGGTCACCCAGCAGCCGCTCGGCGGTAAGGCGCAGTTCGGCGGCCAGCGCTTCGGCGAAATGGAAGTGTGGGCGCTGGAAGCGTACGGCGCGGCGTATACCCTCCAGGAAATCCTCACCGTCAAGTCGGATGACGTGGTGGGCCGCGTGAAGACCTATGAAGCGATTGTCAAGGGCCAGAACGTGCCGAAGTCCGGCGTGCCGGAATCCTTTAAGGTGCTGGTCAAGGAACTGCAGTCTCTGGGTCTGGATATCAAGGTGCTCAATAAGGATAAGCAGGAAATCGACCTCAAGCAGACGTTTGACGACGATGAAGAGCTCGGCCTGGTGGCGGTGGATGACGAAGCGTTCTCCCACGTGACCAACGAGAATGAGCTCGAAGGCTATGGCGTCGAGGAGCCGGAGCTTCCGGAGGAGGATCCGTTTGCCGACGAGGAGCCGGAAGAGTTCGCGGATGAGCTGACGCTCGACGACGATATGCTGGAATAAGGGAGGGCGATAGTGATGATGGAATTTAACGTATTTGACTCGATCAAGATCGGTCTGGCCTCTCCCGATCAGATCCGTGAATGGTCCTACGGCGAGGTCAAAAAGCCGGAGACCATCAATTACCGTACCCTGAAGCCGGAGCGCGACGGCCTGTTCTGCGAGCGCATTTTCGGGCCGACCAAGGACTGGGAATGCCATTGCGGCAAATACAAGCGCATCCGCTATAAGGGCAAAATCTGCGACCGATGCGGCGTGGAGGTCACCCGCGCAAAGGTGCGCCGTGAGCGTATGGGCCATATCGAGCTCGCCGCCCCGGTGTCCCATATCTGGTATTTTAAGGGGATCCCGTCCCGTATGGGCCTGATTCTCGATATTTCCCCGCGTCTGCTTGAACAGGTGCTGTATTTCGCGTCGTACATCGTGGTCGATCCCGGCCGTACGCCGCTGAGCGCCAAGCAGATCCTCAACGAAAAGGATTACCGCGACATGCGGGAGAAGTACGAGGACGAATTCGACGCCGGTATGGGTGCAGAGTATATCCAGAAGCTGCTCGCCGCGATCGATCTCGAGGCGCTGTCGGCGGAGCTGAAGGAAGAACTCGAAACCGCAACCGGCCAGAAGCGCGCGCGTCTGCTCAAGCGCCTGGAGGTGGTGGAATCCTTCCGCCTGTCCGGCAACCGTCCGGAATGGATGATCCTCAACGTGGTACCGGTTATCCCGCCGGATATCCGTCCGATGGTGCAGCTCGACGGCGGCCGCTTTGCGACCTCCGACCTGAACGACCTGTACCGCCGGGTGATCAACCGCAATAACCGCCTCAAGAGGCTGCTCGAGCTCGGCGCGCCGGATATCATCGTGCGCAATGAGAAACGCATGCTGCAGGAAGCGGTGGATGCGCTCATCGATAACGGCCGCCGCGGCCGCCCGGTGACCGGTCCGAACAACCGCCCGCTGAAGTCCCTGTCGGATATGCTTAAAGGCAAGCAGGGCCGCTTCCGTCAGAACCTGCTGGGCAAGCGCGTCGACTACTCCGGCCGTTCGGTTATCGTCGTCGGTCCGGAACTCAAGATGTATCAATGCGGCCTGCCCAAGGAGATGGCGCTCGAGCTGTTCAAGCCGTTTGTCATGAAGCGCCTGGTGGAGACCGGCGCTGCCGGCAACATCAAGTCCGCCCGCAAGATGGTCGAGCGGGTGCGTCCCGAGGTGTGGGATGCGCTGGAAATCGTCATCAAGGATCACCCGGTCATGCTCAACCGTGCGCCGACGCTGCACCGCCTGGGCATTCAGGCGTTCGAGCCGGTGCTGGTGGAAGGCCGCGCGATCAAGCTGCATCCGCTGGTGTGTACCGCGTTCAACGCGGACTTCGACGGCGACCAGATGGCGGTGCACGTGCCGCTGAGCGCGGAGGCGCAGGCGGAGGCACGTTTCCTGATGCTCGCCGCCGGCAACCTGCTCAAACCGTCGGACGGCCGTCCGGTGGCGGTGCCGACCCAGGATATGGTGCTCGGTTCTTATTACCTGACCATCGATAAACCCGGCGAGCCGGGCGAGGGCAAGGTGTTCCGCGACGAGGACGAGGCGATGATGGCCTATAATGAGAAGGTTATCGGCCTGCACGCCAAAATCAAGGTGCGCCGCTTCCTCGAAATCAACGGCGAGAAGAAGAGCCGTCTGGTGGAAACCACCATCGGCCGCATCATCTTCAACCAGCCGATTCCGCAGGACCTCGGTTTTGTGGACCGTTCCACCGAGGACAGCCTGTTCCTGTACGAGATTGACTTCAAGGTCGGCAAAAAACAGCTTTCCAAGATCATTGAAAAATGCATCAAGGTGCATGGCACCGCCCGCACCTCCGAGGTGCTCGATGCGGTTAAGGCGCAGGGGTATAAATACTCGACCAAGGGCGCACTGACCGTTGCGGTTATCGATGCGGCGATCCCGCCGGAGAAAAAGGAACTCATCGCACAGGCTGAGGCGCAGGTCGACCAGGTTACCCGCCTGTTCCAGCGCGGCCTGATGAGCGACGAGGAGCGTTACCGCAAGGTTATCACCACTTGGAACGAGACGACTGAAAAGGTGACCAAGGCGCTCAACGACAACATGGATCCGTACAACCCGATCTTCATGATGTCCGACTCCGGCGCCCGTGGTTCCATCAGCCAGATCCGTCAGCTCGCCGGTATGCGCGGCCTGATCGCCAACACCTCCGGCCGTACCATCGAGGTGCCGATCCGCGCGAACTACCGTGAGGGCCTGAACATTCTCGAATACTTCATTTCCTCCCGCGGCGCCCGGAAGGGCCTGGCCGATACCGCACTGCGTACCGCGGACTCCGGTTACCTGACCCGTCGCCTTGTCGATGTTGCGCAGGATGTGATTATCCGGCAGGAAGACTGCGGTACCCATGAGGGCATCGAGGTCTACGACATCAAGGACGGCAAGGAAATGATCGAGCCGCTCACCGAGCGTCTGGTTGGCCGCTATCTGGCGGATGACTTCTGCGATCCTAAGACAGGCGAGGTCATCGTCAGCCGGGATAAGATGATGAACGACAAGGACGCCGAGACCATCGTGAACACCTACGGCGTTACCCGCATCAAGATCCGTTCGGTGCTCACCTGCGCCGCCAAGCACGGCGTGTGTGCGCGCTGCTATGGCTCCAACCTGGCGACCGTCGATCCGGTCACCGTCGGTGAGGCGGTAGGCATCATTGCGGCGCAGTCGATCGGCGAGCCGGGCACCCAGCTGACCATGCGTACCTTCCACACCGGCGGTATCGCGTCGAGCGAGGACATTACGCAGGGTCTGCCCCGTGTTGAAGAGCTGTTTGAAGGCCGCAAGCCGAAGCATCTCGCGATCATCAGTGAGATCGATGGTGTGGTGCGTACCGGCGAAGAGAAGAAAAAGCGGATGGTGTACGTCACCAAGAATGAGGACGGCAACATCGATGAGCGCAGCTATGTGATCACCTACGGCTCGCGTCTGCGGGTGCAGGACGGTGACGTCGTCAAGGCGGGCGACCGGATCACCGAAGGCTCGATCAATCCGCATGATATTCTCGCCGTCAGCGGCCCGCAGGCTGTGCAGGACTATCTGATTCAGGAAGTCCAGCGCGTGTACCGGATGCAGGGCGTTGACATCAATGATAAGCACATTGAAGTCATTGTGCGCCAGATGATGCGCAAGGTAAAGGTTGAGGACGCCGGCGACACCTATCTGCTCGCCGGGGCAATGATCGACCGCGCGGAATTCGACGCAGAAAACGCCCGGGTGCGCGAGCGCATCGTGAATGGGGAGATTCAGCTGCGGGAAGCGACCTGCGCGCCGGTGCTGCTCGGTATCACCAAGGCGTCCCTTGCCACCGACAGTTTCCTGTCGGCCGCGTCGTTCCAGGAAACTACCCGCGTGCTCACCGAAGCCGCCATCAAGGGCAAGGTGGATCCGCTGCTGGGTCTGAAGGAGAACGTCATCATCGGCAAGCTGGTGCCGGCCGGCACCGGTATGCAGGTGTACACCGACGTGGATGTCATCAATACCCACGCCTCCTCGGACGACCCGTATGTCGCCGCGCTGCGCAGCATGCTGCACGATGAGGATGAACCGGTCGAGCCCGCGGAAGCGGAAGCTGTCCAGGCGGACGAGAGCGAAGAATAACGCCGGGGATCCGCGTGTACGCTGAATAAGACAAAAACCGCCCGCCGGACAATTGTCCGGCGGGCGGTTTTGCGCCGACGGGTGCCTCCGGCGGAAAAAGAGCGGATTTTCGCGAAATTTAACGGAAAAATCCTGATTTTCCGTGGACGGAAACAGTTGACAAATCGACAGACCTTGTGATAAAATAAGCAATTGTGGACTGCCGGCGGAATTTTTAACCGGCGGAAGGGAAACGGAGGCTCGTCACCTATGCGGCTGGAGCGGAAACAGAGTGTGTTCGGCAGCCGGGAAACGCTCCGGGCGATCCGGAACGGACGGGCCGTGCACGTCTATATCGCGTCCGACGCGGGAGAGAGCGTGACCGTCCCGGTTGAGGCGGCGGCGCGTGCGGCCGGGGTGCCGGTGACAGCAGCCGGCACGATGCGGGAACTCGGACGAGCCTGCGGTCTGCATGTGGGCTGCGCCTGTGCGGCGCAGGTCAGGGATTTGGTCTGAAGAGACAGCGTCTCTTTAAGATAAAACATTTTTAACAGGAGGTGTGATGAATTGCCAACCTTTAATCAGCTCATTCACAAGGGAAGAGAAGAGATCACGGCGAAGGCGAAGGCGCCGGCGCTGCTGAAGGGCTGGAACTCCAAGAAGCGGATTCCGACCGATCAGAACTCTCCTCAGAAACGCGGTGTGTGCACGGCGGTAAAGACCACCACCCCGAAGAAGCCGAACTCGGCGCTTCGTAAAGTGGCCCGTGTGCGTCTGTCCAACGGAATCGAGGTTACGTCCTATATTCCGGGCGAAGGCCACAACCTGCAGGAGCACAGCGTGGTTCTCATCCGCGGCGGCCGTGTTAAGGACCTGCCTGGTGTGCGTTACCACATCGTGCGCGGCACTCTGGATGCCCAGGGCGTTGCCAAGAGAATGCAGGCCCGTTCCAAGTACGGCGCCAAGCGTCCCAAGGCCGGCGCGGCCAAAAAGTGATTTTCCCGCAAGGGGGAATCCGGACATTTCATCAGCAGTTTGATGCAGGGCGGCGTAAAGCCGCCGGCAGTTTTGATATAGACGCGGAGCGGTTATCCTCCCCGGGTTTGTAGCGGATTGCCTCGCATCGGCTGACGGGAGTATGTCACTTTCGAGTACCTATGATATCATATCTGTGAAGGAGGGAAGTAAAGTGCCGAGAAGAGGTTCAATCGCCAAACGGGATGTTTTGGCGGACCCGCTTTACAATTCCAAACTGGTAACGAGACTCATCAACAATATCATGGTGGACGGTAAGCGCGGCGTAGCCCAGAAGATCGTTTACGGGGCGTTCGACATCATCCGCGAGAAGACCGACAAGGATCCGCTTGAGGTTTTCGAGCAGAGCATGGAGAACATCATGCCGCTGCTGGAGGTCAAGGCCCGCCGAGTGGGCGGCGCGACCTACCAGGTGCCGATCGAGGTGCGCCCCGACCGGCGTCAGACGCTGGGACTGCGCTGGCTGACCACCTATTCCCGTTCCCGTTCGGAGCGCACGATGAAGGAACGCCTTGCGGGCGAGATTCTGGATGCGATCAATGGAAACGGCGGCGCGGCGAAGAAGCGCGAAGATACGCATAAGATGGCCGAGGCCAACAAGGCGTTCGCCCATTACAGATGGTAAGCTGTCAGCGGGGAATCCCCTGCTGCCGCCTTTACCTTTGATGCCCTCTCGGGCATGAGGCCCGCCTCGTCTCAAACGAGCGGCGCCGTCTGCACAGAACACGTCCCCGGGGCGGCGAGCGCGGTGAAAAGACAATACCAGGATACACGCGGCTGCGCAGGGCTCTGCCCTGCGTGAAGCCGGCGTGGCGCTTCTCTTTCAGGGCGGTCAGGGGACGGCCGCAGGAGAGGAATTCCGGCTTTGGCCGGAACCGGGACAGGCGGTAATGCCGGATGCCCGGACAGGCATGAAATAAGGAGGACATTTATGGCAAGGCAAGTACCTCTGGAGCTTACCAGAAACATCGGTATCATGGCGCACATCGACGCCGGTAAAACGACGACGACTGAGCGTATCCTGTTCTATACCGGTGTCAATTATAAGCTGGGCGAAACCCATGACGGTTCCGCCACGATGGACTGGATGGCGCAGGAGCAGGAGCGCGGCATCACCATCACGTCCGCTGCGACGACCTGCTTCTGGAAGAATCACCGCATCAATATCATCGATACCCCCGGCCACGTGGATTTTACCGTGGAAGTGCAGCGTTCGCTGCGCGTGCTGGACGGTTCGGTGACGGTGTTCTGTGCGAAGGGCGGTGTCGAGCCCCAGTCTGAAACCGTCTGGCGTCAGGCGGATGAATACCATGTGCCGCGCATGGCGTACGTCAATAAGATGGACATCATGGGCGCGGATTTTTACCGTGTGGTGCAGATGATGAAGGACCGCCTGAAGTGCAATGCGGTGCCGATTCAGCTGCCGATCGGTGCGGAAGACACTTTCAAGGGCATCATCGACCTCGTGGAGATGAAGGCCTATGTGTATTACGATGACCTGGGCAAGGATATCCGCGTGGAAGAAATTCCGGAGGATATGGCGGATCAGGCACAGGAATACCATGATGCACTGCTGGAAGCGGTGGCGGAGCAGGACGATGCGCTGCTGGAGAAATATTTCGCCGGTGAAGCGCTGACCATCGACGAGATCAAGAGCTGCATCCGTAAGGCGACGCTGGCCAACCATATGGTGCCGGTCACCTGCGGTACCTCTTACCGCAACAAGGGCGTGCAGAAGCTGCTTGACTGCATCATCGACTATATGCCCGCACCGACTGACGTTCCCGCTATTAAGGGCATTAATCCGGAGACGGAGGAAGAAGTCGAGCGTCATTCTTCGGATACCGAGCCGTTTGCGGCGCTGGCGTTCAAGATTGCGACCGACCCGTTCGTCGGCAAGCTGGCGTTCTTCCGTGTGTATTCCGGTACGGTGAATGCCGGTACCACGGTGTACAACGCGAATAAGGACAATAACGAGCGTCTGGGCCGTATTCTGCAGATGCATTCCAATCACCGTCAGGATATCGAAACTGTTTATGCGGGCGATATCGCGGCGGCGGTGGGCCTGAAGAATACAACCACCGGCGACACCCTGTGCGATGAGAAGCATCCGGTTATCCTCGAATCCATGGAGTTCCCGGAACCGGTTATCCACGTTGCCATCGAGCCGAAGACCAAAGCCGGTCAGGAGAAGATGGGCCTTGCGCTGGCAAAACTGGCGGAAGAGGATCCGACCTTCAAAACCTACACCGACGAGGAAACCGGCCAGACCATCATCGCCGGTATGGGTGAACTCCATCTGGAGATCATCGTTGATCGCCTTCTCCGTGAATTCAAGGTGGAAGCGAACGTCGGCGCACCGCAGGTTGCGTATAAGGAAACCATCCGCAAGCTGGCGGATGTCGACCATAAGTATGCGCGTCAGTCCGGCGGCCGCGGCCAGTACGGTCATGTCAAGATCAAGATCGAGCCCAATGAAACAGGCAAAGGCTACGAATTCGTCAACGCAATCGTCGGCGGCGTGATTCCGAAGGAATATATCCCGGCGGTTGACCAGGGTATCCAGGGTGCCATGCTCAACGGCGTACTCGCCGGCTATAACGTCGTGGATGTCAAGGTCACGCTGTACGATGGTTCGTATCACGAGGTTGACTCTTCGGAAATGGCATTTAAGATCGCTGGTTCGATGGCGTTCAAGGAGGCCATGCGCAAGGCGGATCCGGTGCTGCTCGAGCCGATCATGAAGGTGGTCGTCACGGTGCCGGAAGAGTATATGGGCGATGTCATCGGCGATATCAACTCCCGCCGCGGCATGATGCAGGGCATGGAGGCGGTTGCCGGTGCCCAGCAGATCACTGCGATGGTTCCGCTGTCCGAGATGTTCGGCTATGCGACCGACCTGCGTTCGCGCACTCAGGGCCGCGGCCAGTACGTGATGGAGCCGAGCCATTATGCGGAAGTGCCGAAGAGTGTTTCCGAGGCGATCATCTCCAAGCGTGCGAAGAAAGACGAATAATCGCGGGATTTGACCGGCAAATCCTCTGTTGGGAAAAAAGGGCTGTTTTTCACGGTCGAAGGACCTGAAATATTTGGAAAAGGGCTTGAAATTCCGGACGGGACTTGCTACAATGAGTATTGCGATTAACGGCAATTCTACAATGGTTTATAAAAAGGAGGAAATCCACAATGGCAAAGGCAAAGTTTGAAAGAACCAAACCCCACGTAAACATTGGTACCATCGGTCACGTTGACCATGGTAAGACCACCCTGACCGCGGCGATCACCAAGGTCCTCGCTATGAAGGGCGACGCGGAGTTCACTGATTACGCCAACATCGATAAGGCGCCGGAAGAGCGGGAGCGCGGCATCACGATCAATACCTCCCACGTTGAGTATGAGACCGATAACCGTCACTATGCTCACGTTGACTGCCCCGGCCACGCCGACTACGTTAAGAACATGATCACCGGTGCTGCGCAGATGGACGGCGCTATCCTCGTTGTGTCCGCTGCCGACGGCCCGATGCCGCAGACCCGTGAGCACATCCTGCTCTCCCGTCAGGTCGGCGTGCCGTATATCGTGGTGTTCATGAACAAGGTCGATCAGGTCGACGATCCGGAGCTGCTCGAGCTCGTCGAGATGGAAATCCGTGAGCTGCTCAGCGAGTATGACTTCCCGGGCGACGATACCCCGATCATCAAGGGTTCTGCGCTGCAGGTTCTGGAGAGCACCTCCACCGACATCAATGCGCCGGAATATGCGCCGATCCTCGAGCTGATGAAAGCTGTCGACGAGTACATTCCGTCTCCGGAACGTACCACCGACAAGCCCTTCCTGATGCCGGTTGAAGACGTGTTCACGATCACCGGCCGCGGTACGGTTGCTACCGGCCGTGTGGAGCGTGGCCAGCTGAAGATGTCTGAAGAAGTGGAGATCATCGGTCTGACCGATGAGCGCAAGAAGACGGTTGTTACCGGTATCGAAATGTTCCGCAAGCTGCTTGACTACGCGGAGGCCGGTGATAACATCGGTGCCCTGCTGCGTGGTGTTCAGAGGAACGAAATCGAGCGCGGCCAGGTTCTCTGCAAGCCCGGCTCGATCAACCCGCACACCAAGTTCCATGGACAGGTTTATGTCCTGACCAAGGAAGAAGGCGGCCGTCATACCCCGTTCTTCAATAACTATCGTCCGCAGTTCTATTTCCGTACCACCGACGTGACCGGTGTCATCTCTCTGCCGGAAGGCACCGAGATGTGCATGCCTGGTGATAACGTCGAGATGGACGTTGAACTGATCACCCCGATCGCCATCGAGGAAGGCCTCCGCTTCGCTATCCGCGAAGGCGGCCGTACCGTTGGTTCCGGCGTTGTGACCAAGATCAACGGCTAATCATCGGATTGTCGGATAAAAACACCCGGTACTTTGGTACCGGGTGTTTTTTTGCACCTTTTTTCTTGACAACTGTGCAGCAGGGGAATATACTGATAACAGTCCTGTTAATCAGGATAAATACAACAGAACAGCTGTCTTCGGGGCGGGGTGAGATTCCCCACCGGCGGTAATGCCCGTAAGGGTTAGCCCGCGAGCTCGGAAGGAGTTCTCGATCCTTGCAGGATCTTGCCCTCCTTCAGCAGATTCCGGTGTGATTCCGGAGCCGACGGTAACCCGGCGCGTACAGGCGCCGGCCAAGTCCGGATGGAAGAAGAGAAAGCGAGTATTCGCGTCATTGCGCCCCGCAGAAAATTTTCTGCGGGGTTTTCTTTCGAGAAACGCAGGCAGCCGCTCGGAAAAGAGGAGTAACCATGCCCAATCGTTCACTGCAAAAGACGGCATCCATCACCGCCACTGCCATCATGGCAGCGCTGGCCACCATCATCTTCATGTTTTTTCCGGAGATCCCGTTGGTGCCGGGAGTGGAATACCTGAAGGTGGACTTTTCCGATATTCCGGCGCTGCTGCTGGCGATGGTGGTCGGCCCGGTACCCGGATTCCTCGTGGAGATAATCAAAAACGTCATTCATCTTCTGCGCTCCACCACTGTGGGGATCGGTGAACTGCTGAACATCGGCATCGGTGCCGCTATGGTATTTGGTCTATCCGGTTTTACCCGTCTGTTTTCCCGGCTGTTTAAGAAGACGGCCTTCCATCCGCAGGTCTATCTGCTTTCGGCGGCGCTGACGCTGGTGCTGACGGTGGCGGCTGGCTGGCTGCTCAATCTCGTACTTACCCCGCTGTATTTTATGCTCATGGGGATTCCGGTTACCACAGCTTCGGTAATCGCCGGGGTAACCGGTTCCACCGTGCTTAATCTGGTTAAGGCCGCGATCAACCTGCTGCCTTTTTATCCGGTGATGTACGGCGTTGACCGTGCGGTGGGACGTCTGTTTCGTCCGGCGGGAGAGCGGCATTGACAAAAGTCGCCCTTTTCTGCTATAATAAAACGACAATTAAATGATGTTCCTTATCAAGAGCGGCGGAGGGGACAGGCCCGATGAAGCCCGGCAACCAGCGCAGAGAACCTGCGCAAGGTGCTAAATCCTGCGGCGGATCAGCCGGCAGATGAGGTGGACTTGGCGCCCGGTTCTGCCGGGCGCTGTTTTTGTGAAAAAAGAAAGGAAGAGCGACATGGCAAAACATTTTTTCACCTCCGAATCGGTAACGGAAGGGCATCCCGATAAGGTATGCGACCAGATTTCGGACGCGGTTCTTGACGAAATCCTCGCGCAGGACCCGGATGCACATGTAGCCTGCGAAACCATTGCAACCACCGGCATGGTGTTGGTGATGGGAGAAATCTCCACCAGCTGCTATGTGGATATCCCGCAGATTGCCCGTGGGGTAATCAAATCCATCGGCTACGAGGGCGAGGGACAGCAATTTGACGGCAATACCTGTGCGGTGCTGACCGCCATCGATAATCAATCGCCGGATATTGCGATGGGGGTCAACGAGGCGCTCGAAGTCCGCGGAGGTCAGGGCGATGCCTATGACCGGATCGGCGCGGGTGATCAGGGCCTGATGTTCGGTTTTGCGTGCGATGAAACGCCGGAATTGATGCCGCTGCCGATATCGCTCGCGCATAAACTCGCACTGCGGCTCACCGCAGTGCGTAAGGACGGCACGCTCAGCTATCTGCGTCCCGACGGCAAAACGCAGGTGACGGTGGAGTATGACGGCCTCACGCCGGTGCGGGTGGAGGCGGTGGTGGTGTCCACTCAGCATAGTGCGGACGTATCGCTGGAAACCATACGCCGGGATATCATCGAACAGGTGATTCGTCCGGTTGTTCCGTCCAGTCTGCTGGATGAGGCAACCAAGATTTACGTCAATCCCACCGGCCGCTTTGTGGTCGGCGGACCGGCGGGGGACAGCGGTCTGACCGGCCGGAAGATCATTGTGGATACCTATGGCGGTTATGCGCGTCACGGCGGCGGCTGCTTCTCGGGCAAGGATCCGACCAAGGTGGATCGTTCCGCAACCTATATGGCGCGCTACGCAGCGAAAAATGTGGTGGCGGCAGGCTTGGCCAGCCGCTGCGAGGTGCAGCTTGCCTATGCGATCGGCGTGGCGCATCCGGTGTCCATCCTGGTGGATACCGCCGGTACCGGTGTTGTGCCGGACGATCAGCTCGCGGAAGCGGTGGGCAAGGTGTTCGATTTCCGTCCGGCCGCCATCATCGACCAGCTCGGTCTTCGCCGGCCGCAGTATCGCCGGCTTGCCGCTTATGGTCATATCGGCCGTGAGGATCTCGGCGTCAGCTGGGAGAAAACCGATAAGGCGCAGGCACTCAAAGCGTATTTCGCCTGATTCCGGCAAAAGGAGGAACCCCGATGAACGAAACGCCGCGTGAGCTGCACGAAAACCGGAAGGTGCTTTCTCTGCTGTCCCGACAGTATCCCACCATCCAGTCGGTATGCACCGAGATCATCAATCTCAACGCGATTCTGCACCTGCCTAAGGGAACCGAGCATTTCATGAGCGACCTGCACGGGGAGGATGAGGCCTTCCGGCATATCGTCAATAACTGCTCGGGGGTCATCCGGGAAAAAATCGACGATGTCTTCGGGCACACCATGCCGGAAAAGGACCGGGCGTGGTTTGCGGCGCTGATTTACTATCCGGAGGAAAAGATCGCTGAAATTAAGGAGCGGCAGGGCAATCTTGCCGACTGGTATAACGTGACGCTGTACCGCCTTGTGGAGATCTGTAAAGTGGTGTCCTCGAAGTACACCCGGTCGAAGGTGCGCAAGGCGTTGCCGCCGGCGTTTGAATACATCATCGATGAGTTGCTGCACCAGAGCTGCGAGGAGGCAGATAAGCGATCGTACTACCAGCGGATTATCTCCACCATCATCGAGGTGCAGCGGGCGGATGAATTTATCGTCGCGCTGTGCTCGGTGATCAAGCGGCTGGCGGTGGACTGCCTGCATATCGTGGGCGATATATACGACCGAGGCCCGCGTGCGGACTATATCATGGATATGCTCATGGCGCATCACTGCGTGGATATCCAGTGGGGCAACCACGATATCCTGTGGATGGGCGCGGCGTCGGGGAATGAGGCGTGCATGATGAGCGTACTCAACCTCGCGCTGCAGTATAATACCCTCGATATCGTGGAAAACGGCTATGGCATCAGCCTGCGGGATATGATCGCGTTTGCGCAGGAGACCTACCGCGACTGCACCTGGTTCATGCCGCGCAATCCCGACGATAAGGATTACCTGAAAAGCAGTATGGATACTCTCTCGAAGGTGCATAAAGCGGTGGCGATCCTGCAATTTAAGCTGGAGGGCCGGCTGCTCGCGCGGCACCCGGAATACGGGATGGAGGATCGGCGGCTGCTCGGGCGGATCGATTACCAGAAGAGAGCAGTGTTGATTGACGGGCGGGAATATCCGCTCAATGACTGCCATTTCCCGACCATCGACCCGGCCGACCCGTATGCGCTGACGGTGGCGGAGGAAAAGCTGGTGCAGTCGTTGCGTGAGGCGTTCCGCAAAAGCGAGCGGCTGCAGCGTCATGCGGCGTTCCTGTACAGCCACGGCAGCATGTATAAGCGGTTTAACGGCAACCTGCTGTTTCACGGCTGCATTCCGATGGAGGAGGATGGTACTTTTACCGCGCTGGAATTCGGGGAGCAGACGTACAGTGGGCGCGCGCTCATGGACTATGCGGATGCCGTGGCTCGTAAGGCGTATTATTCCACCCGTGATGATGAAGCCCACCGGAACTGTGTGGATTTTATGTGGTATCTCTGGTGCGGGCGGAACAGCCCGCTGTTTGGACGGGAGAAAATCACCACTTTCGAGCGGTATTTCGTCTCCGACCGGGATACCTGGGCGGAGCGGAAGAATGCGTATTACCGGCATATTGCCAAAGAGGAAAACTGCCGCCGGATTCTGGAGGAATTCGGCCTAGATCCGGAGGAATCCCACATCATCAACGGCCATGTGCCGGTGCGCACGCGTCAGGGAGAATCTCCGATCAAGGCGGGAGGCCGGCTGCTGGTGATCGACGGCGGGTTCTGCAAGGCATATCACGATACCACCGGCATAGCGGGCTATACGCTGATCTATTCCTCACGCGGCATGACACTGGTTTCCCATGAACGCTTTGACGGCATCGAAGCCGCGATCAAGGAGAATAAGGATATCCTCAGTACCTCCAGTGTATTTGAGCGCACCACCGACCGCCGCCGTGTGGAGGATACCGATATCGGTGTTTCTCTGCGGCAGACGATCCTTGACCTTGAGCAGCTGCTCAGCGCTTACCGTTTAGGCGTGCTTACCCCAAAAGAAGAGTAAAAACCGGCCCCCACGATGTGGGGGCCGGTTTTTTTGGGGTAATGTCCCGTCCACCTTTTTAAAAAGGCAGCAGGCAGCGGGGCAGAATCCCATTGTTTATGCCGATATCTCCCGATAGCTGCCCAGAAACGAAAACAGCGGCAGCTCCTCGGATAATGCGCATAGTAAGTCAAGCGTGGCCGGTTGCGCGAGGGAACCCTCGAAATCGAGATAAAACGCATACTCGAACTCCCCGGTGCGCAGCGGACGGCTCTCCATTTTGGTCAGATTGAGCCCTTCGATCGCAAAGCGCGCCAGTGTGCGGTACAGTGAGCCGGTCACATGCGGCAGCGAAAAGAGCAGGCTGATCTTGTCGGCGTCCTGCGGAATAACCAGCCGGGAAGAGATCGCGATGAAACGGGTGCGGTTGTTGGCGGCGGTCTGTACGCCGTCCTCGAGCACGGTAAGGCCGTACAGCGCCGCGGCCCGCCGGGAAGCAATCGCCGCAATGCCGGTGTCGCCGCTGTGGGAAACCATCTCGGCCGCGACCGCCGTGTTGCTGCACGCACAGGACTGCCAACCGTGCGCAGCGATGTATTCCGCACACTGGGACAGACCCTGCGGGTGAGAATACACCGCACGCAGGGTCCGGAGATCAGCACCCGGCAGCGCTGCCAGACAATGCCGTACCGGCAGTTCTGCCGCCGCTGCGATGGTGCAGCGGTTGGCCATCACCAGATCGTAGACTTCGTGCACCGATCCGGTGGAGGAATTCTCAATCGGCAGGATACCGTAGTCGGCCCGGCCTTCCCGCACCGCAGCTACGACATCCGCGAAGGATTCTACGAAAGCGAGGTGCCCCTGCGGTGTGTGCGCATCAGGAAACAGCAGTCCCGCAGCCTCGTCGGCATAGGCACCCGGGCATCCGGCACATACGATGCGCGGATGCTGCCCTGCTTCAAAAAGCATGTGCTGCGCGCCGCCGAGTGCCTCGCGCAATGCGCCGCCCGCAGCAAGCCGGCGGTGCTGAAGGGCACGGGACACGTCCATCATGGTGGAGAATACCACTGCCGCCGCATCACCGTAGGCGCCGGCGTCCTGCCGCACCCCGTCGAGTACCTGCTGCTCGCGTGCGGGATTGAGCACCGGCATCCCGTGCGCCGCCTTGTAGGCAGCCACCTGTCCCGCACAATCCATGCGCCGGCAGAACAGCTGCAGCATCTCGTCGTCAATGCGGTCAATTTCCTGGCGGATTTCGGCTAATTCCATGGCGTTTACCCCTTTTCCCCGAGCATGAGATCCAGCAGGCCGAACGCCAGCACCGATTCAATTACCGGCAGCGCCCGCAGCACGATGCAGGGATCGTGCCGTCCCTTGACGACCAGCGGTGCGTCGGTGTGGTTGTCAAGGTCGACCGTGTTCTGCGGACGACTGATGGAGGAGGTGGGCTTGATGGCTGCGCGCACGATCAGCGGCATGCCGTTGGTGATGCCGCCGAGAATGCCGCCGTTGTGGTTGCTGGTGGTGATGATTCTGCCGTCCGGCGCATAGGTGTAGGGATCGTTCGCCTCGCTGCCGCGCAGCGCCGTGATGCCGAATCCGTCGCCAAATTCGACCCCTTTGACCGCGGGTACCCCGAACAGCATCGCCGCCAGCCGGTTTTCCACTCCGTCGAACATCGGGGAGCCGATTCCCGCGGGCAGACCGACCGCCGCGGCCTCGATAATTCCGCCGACGCTGTCCGCCTGCAATCGTGCCTGCTCGACCGCGTCGCGCATCGCCGCCTCCCTTTCGCGGTTGAGCAGCGCGAAACGATGCGCTCCCAAGGCTTCGAGTGTTTCGGCCGATACGTTTACCGGATCCAGCCGGTCGTCCTCCACATCCGCGATGCGCAGGATGTGCCCGCCTACCGTCACCCCGCGGCGCAGCAGAACCTGACGGCATACCGCACCTGCGAAGGTAAGCGGCGCGGTCAGCCGTCCGCTGAAATGGCCGCCGCCGCGGATGTCGTTGAATCCATTGTAGCGCACATAGCCGGTGTAGTCGGCATGCCCCGGACGCGGCAGCCGCGCAAGATTTGCATAGTCGCCGGAACGCTGGTTGCCGTTGCGGATGATCATAGCCAGCGGTGCGCCTGTGGTGCGCCCGTCGAGAATGCCGGACACAATTTCCGGCGTGTCGCTTTCCCTGCGGGTGGTGGCTGTTTTATCGGTGCCGGGTGCACGGCGGGCCATCTGGGCGAGGATCTGCTCCTCGTCGAGCGGCTCCCCGGCCGGCAATCCGTTGATCACGCAGCCGATTGCAGCACCGTGGCTTTCGCCAAATACTGCCAGCTCCAGCTGCTTACCGATGGTCGAAGACATGGGCGTTCCCTCCTAAGTGAGTAAAATCGGTGAAAAAGTCCGGCCAGCTTTTGGCTACACTCTGCGCATCTCGGATGGTCACGGGGCCGGTGCAGCGCAGCGCAGCAACCGCCATGCTCATCACGATCCGGTGATCGTTGCAGCCGTCCACCTCACCGCCGTTGAGCAATCTGCCGCCATCGATGCGCAGGCCGTCGGCGGTTTCCGCCACCTGTGCGCCAAGCCGCTTGAGGCCATCCGCCACCGCCGCAAGCCGGTCGCTCTCTTTGATCCGCAGCCGTTCGGCGTGGAAAATACGGGTAGTTCCTTTGGCGAAGGCAGCTGTTATGGCCAGAATCGGCACAAGATCGGGAATCTGTGCCGCATCGATGTCGATACCGTGCAGCGGCGCCCTGCGGCAGCGGATACCGTAGGTATCTACCGTAATGTCCGCCCCGAACCGCCGGAACAGATCAAGCGCTGCGCTGTCCCCCTGCGCGCTCGGCAATGACAGACCGCATAGCTGTACATCGCCAGCGAGTGCGCCGGCCGCCAGCAAGAAGGCCGCCTGCGACCAGTCGGCTTCTACCGTGTAATCGGCTGGCCGGTACGCCTGTCCGCCCGATATGCGCCAGCCGTCCGTAATGGTTTCGATGGTGATGCCGGCATGACGCAGTGCGGCAAGGGTCATGTCCACGTATCCTGCCGATTCAAGCGGGGTAGTCAGGCGGATGACGCTGTCTTCCCGACACAGTGGCAGCGCGAACAGCAGCCCGGTGATAAACTGGCTGGATATGTTGCCCGGCAGCGCATACTCGCCGCCGCACAGCCGCCCGGACACCCGCAGCGGCAGGCTGTTCCCGTTTGTGGGCGGGGTGAGGGTTACCCCATGCTGGGGCAGGCAGTCGGCGTAAACGCCGAGAGGCCGCTGCGGCAGCCGTCCGCTGCCGGTAAATATCGCATCAATGCCCAGCGCGGCAAACAGCGGAATAAAAAAACGCAGCGTCGAACCGCTCTCGCCGCAGTCTACCGTCGCCGGTCCAGGTGAGGGATGCGGGCACCGGGTACCGAATCGCACTTGTGTGCCGGTGATTTCTGCCGGCGTGCCGAGCGCCTGTACGGCGCGCAGGGTAGCCTGCATATCCGCTGACGGCAGCACCCCGTCCACCGTGCTGCCGCCCGCGAGCGCCGCACAGATCAGCGCGCGGTGCGCGGCCGATTTGGAGGGCGGCGGTGTGATCCGGCCGGAAACGGTACCAGGCTGAACAACGGCAAATGCCATGATGGCTGCTCCTTTCGCAGTCAGATTTCCTCGCCGCGCAGAAACCCGCCCAGCAGACTCAGAGGCAGACGATAGAGAAAGCTGTCGCCGATGTCATGCAGCAGTACGAGGTCGATCGCCGACCCGGCGCGTTTTTTATCGTTGGCCACACCGGGCAGATAATCGTCGAGCGTTGCGGTGTCCGCAATCGGCAAATGATAGCGCTCCAATACGTCGGCAATGCGACGGGTGACGCCCTTTTCGGTCAGTCCCTGCCGCTCGGATGCCTCGCTTACGATCACCATGCCCAGCGCCACCGCGCGCCCGTGAGTCAGTGCGCTGTAATCGTAAAACTTTTCGAGCGCATGTCCCATCGTGTGCCCGAAATTCAACAGCTTGCGCTCACCCGCCTCGGTTTCGTCGTGCTCGACCACCAGCCGCTTGATATTGATGCAGCGGGTGATGGTGTCCTCGAGATTTTCCGGCAGCACCGCACTGCCGTCCGCAAGCTGATCAAACAGTTCGGCGTCCTTGATGCAGGCCGCCTTGATGACCTCGGCCATACCATCGGCGAAGGTTTCGGGCGGCAGGGAGCGCAGGGTATCCGGATCGGCGATCACCCGGATCGGCTGCCAGAAGGCGCCGACCAGGTTTTTGCCTTCGGGAATGTCCACACCGGTCTTGCCGCCGACCGAGGAATCCACCTGCGCGAGCAGGGTGGTGGGGATCTGGACGAAAGCCATCCCGCGCAGCCAGGTCGCGGCCGCAAAGCCGGTCATATCGCCGACCACGCCACCGCCCAGCGCCACCAGCAGGTCGCCGCGGGTAAAGCCGCCGGCTGCCAGCCGTGTGTAAATCTGCGCGATCACCTCCAGCCGTTTGTGCTCTTCGCCGGCTGGAAAAACAAATACGTCCGCTGCAAATCCCGCCTCTTCGAGCGAGCGCACCACCGCGTCCGCGTACAGCGGCCGGACGTTGGAATCGGTCACCACCAGGGCGCGGGCGGCGCTGCTTACTTCCCGGCACAGCGCGCCGGTTTGGCCGAGCAGCCCGCGTCCGATGTGAATCTGGTAAGGGCGGGAGGTATGTACGTCGAGAATGGTCATTTGCTGTCGTCTCCTTCCTGGGGGGATGGCTGGGAAGACAGGCCGGCCTCCTGCTCGCGGAGCAGATCGGCCTGCTTGCATTCCCGTCCGGTTTTCAGTATCGTATGCAGCCGTTCGGCATCACCGGCGGCCAGCGCGTCACGATAGGCGGCGAGATGGGCGATGAGAGTGTCGATTTCCTCGCCGAGATGACTGCGGTTGAGCATGAACAGCTCGGTCCAGAGGTTTTCGTCCACTGTCGCCACCCGGGATACGTCGCGGTAGCTGCCGGCCGAGAAGCCGATGTGCCCGGGACAGCGCGGGGACTGGACGTAGGCACCAGCCAGCACATGGGGCAGCTGGCTGGTGAAGGCAATCATGCGGTCGTGCTCGTCTGGGGCGGTGATGGTCAGCCGGGCGCACCCGACGGCCTCTGCCAGCGCCCGCAGACAGGCAAGCGCCTCGTCGTCGGTGCCGGCCGTGGGGGTAAGGATGTAGCTCGCGCCGCGGAACAGCGCGCCATCCGCCTGGGAAAACCCGCTTTTCTCCTTGCCGGCCATCGGATGTCCGCCGATGAAGCGCAGGCCGTGTGCCTGGCACAGGGGCTCAAGCCGCTCGACCACCACCTGCTTGACGCCGCATACATCGGTGACGATGCAGCCGGCCGGCAGCCGGCCGATGTGTTCGCGCAGAAAAGCATCGGCGGTTTCGGGGGAAAGCGCGAGGATCAGCAGTTCGGCGTCCTCCAGCATGTCCGCACCGCCCGCACGGTGCACCGCGCCGCGCTCCAGCGCGTCCATCAGGGTGTGCGGATCGCTGTCGATGCCGGATACGATGCAGTCGGTGTTTTCCCGCAGCGCATAGGCGAGCGAGCCGCCGATGAGCCCGAGACCGGCGATGGTGACGTGGGAAACCGGAAACATAGACGGCCCCTCCTTATACAGTAGTGTGTGGCTGGCGGATCAGTCGTCGCGGTGCGCGATCGTTTTGCCGAACAGCGGCGCGACCTCTTCAATGCGGCGGGTCAGGTCGGTGAACTGTTCCGGCGTGAGCGACTGCGCACCGTCCGAGAGGGCGTGCGGCGGGTCGTTGTGCACTTCGATGATCAGGCCGTCGGCACCGGCGGCAACGGCCGCGAGCGCCAGCGGTTCTACCAGACGGCTGATTCCGGCCGCATGGGAAGGATCGACCACCACCGGCAGATGGGACAGTGATTTGAGCAGCGGCACCGCCGAAATATCCAGTGTGTTGCGGGTCATGGTTTCAAAGGTGCGGATGCCGCGTTCGCAGAGGATGACCCGTTCGTTGCCGGCGGCCATGATGTATTCGGCGCTCATCAGCAGCTCTTCAATGGTGTTGGCGAGGCCGCGCTTGAGCAGGATCGGCTTGTCGCACTTGCCCAAGGCTTTGAGCAGCTCAAAATTCTGCATGTTGCGGGCGCCAACCTGGATAATGTCCACGTCCTCGAACAGCACCATGTGGCTGGCCGACATGATTTCGGTGACGATCGGCAGGCCGGTGTGCTTGCGGGCATGCCGCAGCAGCTCGAGGCCCTCGGCGCGCAGCCCCTGGAACGCATAGGGCGAGGTGCGCGGCTTGAACGCACCGCCGCGCAGGAAAGCGGCGCCGGACGCCTTGACGTCGGAGGCCACGGAAAGGATCTGTTCTTCCGATTCAACCGAGCAGGGGCCGGCGATGATGCCGAGCTTGCCGCCGCCGATGGCCGAGCCGTGTCCGAGATCGATCACCGTGTCGTCGGGATGAAATTTGCGGTTGGCCTTTTTGTACGGCTCCTGTACCCGCTTGACGCTCTGCACGATGTCCTGTGCACCGATATACTCGATGTCCACTGCGGCGGTGTCGCCGAGCAGGCCGAGCACGGTGGAATGCTCGCCGTACCAGGCATTGACCTTGACGCCGTTCTGGGATTCCAGCTGGCGGGAGAAATCCTCCACCTGTTTTTGGGTGACGCCGGGTTTGAGTACGATAATCATAACTTTTTCCTTTCTGACGGGCGGAGCCCCTGCGGTGAATAAAAAAGGCGGGGCCCACTTTCATGAGCACCGCCTTAAAAAATCATCCCTGTTTTCTGCCGCCTTTGTGCGGAGCGCTCATGAAGCCATATGAAACTTGTCGGCACAGCAAAAATAGCCCCAGCCGTAAAAATAGCTGAAGCCGGTAAAGCGGTTAAATCGATTGTGTACCGACGGGTTGTTCATAGGATACCTCCGCAGGACTTTGGAAAACATCTGTGTTTTATGATACGACCGGCCGCGGCGTTTGTCAATAACCAAATGCCGGTTTTTTGAAAAAAACACACCAAACCGGTCGCTGAGATGAACGAAAGCGGATAAATTTCGGCCGGACGAGAGAACCTTCTCTGCCGGGAGCGGACCCTGTTTTTATTTTATCTGGTGCATTATCACCGGCTGTCGGCGTATCCGGCTGCCGTCCGCAGAGAAATTAGAAGACGGTCTTGCCTGCCGGGGATCAGTCCTGTCCGAGCGCTGCCAGAATGGCTTTTGCTGTCGTTTCAGGCGCCGCCTCGCCGCTTATGGTAAAGGCGGCCGCCTGCCGATAAAGCGGCGCGCGCGCGGCCATCAGTTCCCGCACGGCCGTCTCCTTGTCCGCCCGCTGCAGCAGTGGGCGGGTGGTGTCACCCGCCAGCCGCTTGAGTACCGTTTCGGCGGATACCTCCAGCAGCACAATATCGCCGGTGGCGGAAAGCGCGCGGACGTTTTCTGAAAAGGTCAGTGCGCCGCCTCCTGCCGCGATCACCAGATCCGATTCGCCGGCCAGCGCCGCGCAGGCCTCACGCTCCCGCCGTCGGAAATCCGCTTCGCCGAAACGCGCGAATATAGCGCTGACCGTCATGCCGGCCTGCGCCTCGATGTAAGTGTCGGTGTCGACGAGCGTCCGTCCGGTCATCTGCGCCAGCACCCGGCCTACCGTGCTTTTGCCGCAGCCCATGAAACCGCAGAGGATGATGTTGCGCATATCTGTTTGTCCTTTCCCGCCGAATCGTCAGCCGCCGTACCGGCGCTGCATCTCCGTGTCCGCATCCGTGATCAGCTGTGCGATAGCGGCGTCGGAAAATTCCGCGCCGTACCAGATGGTGTGGGCCGCGGCAGCCTGCCATACCAGCATCGCCATACCGCCTACAGCCCGGCAGCCGGCGGCTTCGGCCTCGGTCAGCAGCCGGGTTCGGCCCGGATTGTATACTGCATCAAAAACCGCTTTGACGTCATGCAGAAGCCCGGCAGTCACTGGAGAAGCATCCGCATGGGGATACATACCGACCGGGGTCGCATTGATCAGCAGGTCGAACGGTCCCTCCAGCCGGTTCAGCGTAGTCAGGGTACAGGCTGCGCCGGGCTTGAGCGCACGTACGTATTCAAGCAGCGCTTCGCCCGCGGCGAGATCAGCATCTCGTACTGCGTTGACGATTTCGCAGCCGGCAAGGGCGGCCTCGCAGGCGAAAGTGCGGCCCACGCCGCCGCAGCCGAGCAGTGCGACCCGTCCGGCGAGCGGGATCCCGCTGCCTCCGAGTGCGTGCAGAAAGCCGTCGGCGTCGGTGTTGTAGCCGAAGCGCCCCTCCGGTGTAACGGCGATGGTGTTGACCGAGCGGTATAGCTCCGCCCGGCCGTAAAGCCCGTCGAGCAGCGGGATAACCGCTTGCTTGTGCGGGATGGTGACGTTGATGCCGGCGGCGTGCTCCAGCAGTCGGGGCAACTCGTCGGAGAGTGTCTCAGGTGGGATGTCCTGCGCCCCGTAGGAGGCCGTTCGGCCGGATAACGCGAACAGGCGGTCGTGGATAAAAGGGGACATGCTGTGGCCGAGCGGGTGCCCGATCACGCAGAACGGTGTGTTTGATGACATAAAAAAGCCTCCTTGCCGGCAAAAATGAAGCGAAAGACGGGGAAAAGAAAATTTTTTTCAAAAGGTGATTGACAAAAGCTGTAAATCCGCATACTATTTTGGTGTACCCGGTATTTACCGCTTGGGTTCTTCGCACAGGGGCCGTTTATTACTATACCACAAGAATATGCGGTGCATCAATCCCCGCGGACGAGGAACAAAAGATTTTTTGGAAGGATGAGCTGGATGGTACTCGAAAAGGTCAAAATGATTCTCAGCAACCAGTTTGATGTGGAGGAGGACAGCATCACGCCGGAAACCAACATTGCCGACGATCTGGGTGCGGATTCTCTGGACGTGGTGGATATGCTGATGTCGCTGGAAGATGAGTTTGACGTGGAGATTCCGGACGAGGAGATCGAGAAAATGCGCACGGTGGGCGAAGTGGTTTCGTACATCGAGGAGCATATGTAAGCTTTCTCCGGTGCCTCCGGCAGATAAGAGAAAAAAGAACCGGCCGCGGCTCGTGTAGAGCCGCGGCCGGTTTTGCTTGTGATCGGGAAATCAGATGAAGCTGAGAACATATTTGGCAATAAAGAGCACCACAATCACGTACATCAGGGGATGGATTTCCTTAATTTTGCCGGAAGCGATTTTGACGATTACATAGGACAGGAAGCCAAAAGCCAGGCCATCGGAGATCGAGTAAAACAGCGGCATACAGATGACAGTAATAAAGGATGGGATGGCCAGCGACATGTCATGCCAGTCGATATCCTTGAGCGAACCGCACATCATCACGCCAACCACAATCAGGATCGGCGCGGTTGCTGCGGAGGGAACAAAACCCAGCACCGGGGAAAGGAACAGCGCGAGCAGGAAGCAAAGGCCGGTGGTCAGCGAGGTGAGGCCGGTACGGCCGCCCGCAGAGATGCCGGCGGTGGATTCCACATAGGTGGTTACGGTAGAAGTTCCCAGAACAGCACCAGCTGAGGTCGCGATCGCATCCGCGAGCATGGCTTTCTCCACTTTCGGCAGATTGCCGTTTTCGTCGAGATAGCCGGCCTTGTCTGCAGCGCCGACAAGGGTGCCGATGGTGTCGAACATGTCGACAAGCACGAGCGAAATCAGTGCGGTGATCAGCGCAAGAACCGGGGTGGAGAACAACTCGCCGAACCCGGTGAAGCAGGCGCCGAACGTGGAGAAATCAAACGCCGGAACCCAGGACTGCGGCAGGGTAATGCCCATCGGAACATTGAATACAAACTGAACAAAACAGCCGACTGCCGAGGTGCCGATAATCGAGATGAACAGCGCGCCGGGAACCTTGCAGACCACCAGAACGATGGTCAGGATCAGGCCGAACAACGCGAGCAGAGTGGTGGGGACATTCAGGTTGCCCATCGCGATGATGGTACCCTTGGTGCTGTCGAGCAGACCGGCATTGTTGAAGCCGATGAGTGCAATGAACAGACCGATACCGGCAGAAATCGCTTTTTTCAGGAAATAGGGGATCGCATCGACAATCGCTTTACGGGCACCGGTGACGGTCAGCAGAATGAAGAAGATGCCGGCCAGGAACACCGCCGCCAGAGAAGCTTTCCAAGACAGTCCCATACCCAAACACATGGTGTAGCAGAAGAAAGCATTGAGTCCCATTCCCGGCGCCTGAGCGAGGGGATAGTTGGTCAGAAAACCGATCAGCCAGGTGCCGATGCATGCTGCCAGACACGTCGCGGTCATCACCGCAACATTGGGCATGTTAGCCGGAGTACCTTCTCCAAGAAAAGTTTGGTTGACGAAAATAATGTAGGCCATCGTAAAGAACGTGGTCAGGCCCGCAATAATTTCCGTGCGTACTGTGGTGCCGTTTTGCTTGAGCTTGAATAGTTTTTCCATGGTTCTCCTCCTTTTGATTTACCGGATAAAAGCGACATCCGGCTTCCCGGCGGAACATAAAAAACGGCATAATCCCCGTATGCCGCCCCTTGTCTCCCGATGCGGGAAATGAACATGTCTAGTATAGGGGAAAAGCGGCCAAAATGCAATAATTTCGTCAATATTTGTTTTCAGAAAATTCAAAATTATCCGATGAATAGACATTTTGCAGAAAATCAAGGCAAATATTTTGTTTAAAAACGCCGAAACGTTGTCAATGGCCGCCGGAGAGATGCACGAAGCTGCGGATTTAACGTAGATTTAACATAAATCCCCTTCCTTTTTTACGAAAAGTGCGGTAAAGTAAAGAATGTAGAAAACTGCTTTGAGGTGCTGTAATGGATATTTTTTCCCTTTTCACGCTGTTTGGCGGATTGGCATTTTTCCTGTACGGGATGCACGTGATGTCTTCCGGTCTGGAAAAGATGGCGGGAGGAAAGCTGGAGGTTCTGCTCAAGCGGATGACTTCCAACCCGTTTAAAAGCCTGGCACTCGGTGCCGGCATCACCATTGCGATCCAGTCCTCGTCGGCGCTGACCGTCATGCTGGTGGGGCTGGTCAACTCGGGCATCATGCAGCTTGGGCAGACAGTAGGCGTGATTATGGGCTCGAATATTGGTACCACTCTGACCGCATGGATTCTGAGCTTGGCCGGCATTGAAAGCGATAATTTCTTTATTGAGCTGCTCAAGCCGGAATCCTTCTCACCGCTCATTGCGCTGGTCGGTATCGTGCTGATTATGGCATCCAAGCAGACGCGTCGGCGGGATATCGGCGGGATTCTGGTGGGTTTTGCGGTGCTGATGTACGGCATGGAACTGATGAAAAACGCGGTTAGCCCGTTGGCTGACATGCCGGAATTTGAGAGCATCCTGACTGCCTTTTCCAATCCGATTCTCGGCGTGGTGGTCGGCGCGGTATTCACCGGGGTGATCCAGAGTTCGGCGGCGTCGGTGGGCATTCTGCAGGCACTGTCGATGACCGGCGGCGTGACCTATGGCATGGCTATCCCGATCATCATGGGACAGAATATCGGCACCTGCGTCACCTCTCTCATTTCGAGCATCGGGGTAAATAAAAACGCCAAACGTGTCGCAGTGGTACATATCTGCTTCAATGTCATCGGCACGGTATTCTGCCTGTGCGTGTTTTATCTGCTGAATCTGCTTTTTCATTTTTCTTTTGTGGAGCAGGCGATCAGCCCGGTCAGCATCGCGGCGGTGCACAGTATTTTCAATGTGGTAACCACGGTGCTGCTGCTGCCGTTTGCTAAACAGCTGGAAAAACTCGCCACTCTGCTGGTGCGGGACAAGGAAGAGAAAGAGGCGTTTTCCTTCCTGGATGAACGCATTCTGCGTTCGCCGGCGTTCGCAGTGGCGGAGTGCAAGAACCTCACCAACCAGATGGCACTGCTTGCCAAGGAGAATCTGATGACCGCTTTCCATTTGGTGGAGCAGTACGATCCAAAATCTGCTGATCGGCTCCAGAAGGTGGAGAAGCAGGTAGATGAATACGAGGATAAGCTCGGTACTTGTTTGGTAAAGATATCGAGTAAAGAGCTGTCGGACGACGACAGTAAGGAAGTCTCCAAGCTGCTGCATTCGATCGGTGACTGGGAGCGGCTGAGCGATCATGCGGTTAACCTGCTTAAAACGGCAAAGGAAATCCACGATAAGAAGGTGGACTTTTCCGATCAGGCAGCGCATGAGCTGAAAACAGTGGTGGCGGCGCTGACCGAAATCATCGATATCACCACACAGGCGTTCACGCAGGATGACCGGAAGCTGGCGCGGAAGGTGGAGGCACTCGAGCAGACCATAGACGGCCTGATTGATCAGATCAAGGATCGGCATATCACCCGTCTGCAGAGCGGGGAGTGCACGATTGAGCTGGGATTTGTATTGTCGGATCTGCTGACGAATTATGAGCGCATTTCCGATCATTGCTCGAATATCGCCGTTGCGATGATCCAGATTCGTAAGGCGGTGTTTGATACGCATCGGTATCTGCAGGAGGTCAAACACTCCGGCCGGCCGGAATTTGAGAACCTGCTTAGCGAATACCAAGCCAAATATGCGCTGCAGGCGTGAAGAAAAAGCCGTATGCCGGTTATTCCGGCATACGGCTTTTCAGGATACCCATTCGGTTTTTTGGCCGGTCAGTGCGCTGCCCAAACACACGTAAGAAAAACCGCGGCCATAACGCGGCCCGAGCACCATATCGATAAAAACTTTTTGCCTGTCTTGACTGATGCGGATCGTGAAACCCGCCTGGGAATAATACATGCCGGAACAATCGCCTGAGGGCAGCCGCGCTCTGGCAGCGGACAGAGGGGTGAGCGTATTCCTTTCCAGATACCAGCAGCCGGACGGAGGACCGCTGGTATCGCCGTTAAGAAGAATAATAATCGCGCAAAGCGGATAGTGCCCGTAAAAACATCGTTTTTCCTCTGTATCGCAGCCTTCGCCAAACTTTCGGAAAAGTGTCTGGCATTCCTTCAGCGCGTTGTGCAGTAAAGGATCATTGTTCATGCTGTTGTTTCCTCTCGGAGGCTTTCCCGTCTGTTTTCCGTTAAAAACAGAATGAGATCCGGCTGTTCCGGCGACCAGTTCTCCATCCAATCCCGCAGATGCCAGTGTTCACTGTCCTGTGCATCTTCCTCCGCGGCCGTACGCACATCCTGCAAAAAGGCAATTAGTGTATCCAGTTCTGTCCGTGAACAGACAAGACTGTTCTCCCGCAGCGAATGGAGCGTTTTGCCCTCCCAGTCATAGCCGTATGCCAGCATGCCAATCCTCTCCTTTTTACTGTATTATATCGCTTCCTGTTTGATACGGCAAGTGTTGTCCGCGACCCGTTGGCATGGTATAATAACCTCACGCCGTAAGCGGAAAGCAGAGCTTCCCGACGGCTGAGAGAACATTGAACCACCCCGGAACGGTCGAAGCCGTTCCGGACGAAGGAAGGCGGCACAGTGCGCCGCCATGTGGTATAATAACCTCACGCCGTAAGCGGAAAGCAGAGCTTTCCGACGGCTGAGAGAACATTGAACCACCCCGGAACGGTCGAAGCCGTTCCGGACGAAGGAAGGCGGCACAGTGCGCCGCCATGTGGTAGAATAGCGATGAAACACGGCAAAGCGGAAAGAAGGGCAGCCATGCAGCGAACAGTATCCACAGCATTGGGGGATATTGCCTATGAGTTGACGAAAAAGCGGGTGAAAAATGGTAATCTGCGGGTACATCCGGATGGCTCAGTGCATGTATCTGTCCCGCAGTGCTCGCCGCTTGCCTTTGCGGATGAACTGGTGCGGCAGCGCGCTGAATGGATTGTCCGTACCCGCAAGCGCCTTGCTGCTCGTCAGCCGGACGCACCTGCTGATGGCGGTACGATCCGGCTGCTTGGGGAATGCTGCCTTCTTCGGCTGGCACCAGGGGATGCCGCGTATTTGGAACGCCGCGGCGATAGGCTTTGCGGTACGCTGCCTGATCCGGCGGACGCCGCCACGCTGGCCGCCCTGCTTCGTTGCTTTGTGGAGCAGAGATACCGTCCGGTATTTGAAGCTTCGGTCGACCGGATGCTGACACTGGCGGCATCGCTGAACCTTCCGCGTCCGGAGCTGTATATGCGCTGGATGACCAGCCGTTGGGGCAGCTGTACGATGGCGAAAGGAAAAATCACCCTCAACTGGGCGCTGGTTGGCGCCGCACCGGCGGATATCGATGCGGTGGTGCTGCACGAACTGGTGCATTTCCGCCATCCGGACCACTCTGCCGCATTTTACCGGACGCTGTATACCCTTATGCCCGATTATCCCGAACGGCATGCCCGCGTGCGGCAGCTGCCGGCCGGGTTCTGGAAAATCGATCGGAAAGGATGAATGATGTATGGAATTTCAACAGCTGGTGCGCTTCCGGCGCAGTATGCGCCGGTTTGCCGATCGTCCGGTGGAGAAGGAAACGCTGGAAAAACTGGTGGATGCCGCGCGGTATGCGCCGAGCGCAGGCAACGGACAGCCGTGGCATTTTTATGCCGTGCAGTCGGCGGCGATGCTCTCCCGCCTGAAACGGGAGGTGTACCCGGCTGAATGGTTTGCTGCCGTCCCGGCCGTGATCGTGGTCACGCTGGACCGCGAGAGAGCTGAGCGGAAGTACCAGCAGCGTGGACTGGAGCTGTATGCTTTTCAGGACACCTCCGCCGCGATGCAGAACATGCTGCTGTGCGCTGCCGACCTGGGATTTGCGGCCTGCTGGGTAGGGGCGTTTGATGAGGAGGCCTGCCGCCGGGTGCTGGATCTGCCTGCTCACCTGCGCCCGGTGGCAATGCTGCCGGTGGGGTATCCGGCCGCGGATGCGCCGCTGACAGACGCCGTGATGCCAAAGCGCGCGCCGCTCGAAAAGATCCTGGACTTTGTTTGATCGGGTCAGGCAAAAAAGCCTGCGGCGTCCTTTCTCACGCCTGAAAAAATCCCCGTCTGCTCATGCAGACGGGGATTTTTTATGACGGGATCGATAAACTTAAGCCAGCCGTGCCTTGAGGCCTTCGAGCTGCTTTTTGAGTTCTTCAGGCAGCTTGTCGCCGAACTTCTGATAAAATTCGGCAATGCCTTCCGCCTCAGCGGACCAGAGATCCTTATCCACTTCCAGGATGGACTTCAGGGTGTCGAGGCTCAGATCCAGACCCTCAAGGTTGATATCCTCGGCCTTCGGCACATAGCCGATCGCAGTTTCGACAGCGTCGGCCTTGCCTTCGCAGCGCGCGAGAATCCACTCGAGCACCCGCAGGTTGTCGCCAAAGCCCGGCCAGATGAAGTGGCCTTCGTCGTCCAGACGGAACCAGTTGACGTTGAAGATCTTCGGCGCCTTGTCACCGAGCTTCTGTCCCATTTCCAGCCAGTGCGCCCAGTAGTCGCCCATGTGATAGCCGCAGAACGGCAGCATGGCCATCGGGTCACGGCGCACAACGCCTACGGCGCCGGTCGCAGCAGCGGTGGTTTCGGAAGCCATGATGGAGCCGACGAACACACCGTTGTTCCAGTCACGCGACTGATACACCAGCGGAGCGGTCTTCGCACGGCGGCCGCCGAACACGATCGCGGAGATCGGCACACCCTTGCCGGAATCGAACTCGGAGGAGATGCAGGGGCAGTTCTTCGCCGGCGCGGTGAAACGGGAGTTCGGATGAGCGCCCTTGGAGCCGTCGGTGCAGTCCCACTTCTCGCCCTTCCAATTGAGCGCGTTTTTCGGCGGATTCTTGTCGAGGCCTTCCCACCACACGGTGTTGTCGTCGAGGTTGTGGACAACGTTGGTGAAGATGGTGCCCTGCCGGGTGGAGGCAAGAGCGTTCGGGTTGGATTTTTCGTTGGTGCCGGGAGCCACGCCGAAGAAGCCGTTCTCCGGGTTGACCGCCCACAAACGTCCGTCCTCACCGATGCGCATCCAGGCGATATCGTCGCCCACGCACCAGACCTTGTAGCCCTTCTTGCGGTACATCTCCGGCGGAATGAGCATGGCGAGGTTGGTCTTGCCGCACGCGGACGGGAAAGCCGCGGCGATGTATTTCACTTCACCCTGCGGATTCTCGACGCCGAGGATCAGCATATGCTCCGCCATCCAGCCCTCCTGCCGGCCGAGGTTGGAAGCGATGCGCAGCGCAAAGCACTTTTTGCCCAGCAGCACGTTTCCGCCGTAGCCGGAGTTGACCGAGATGATGGTGTTGTCCTGGGGGAAGTGGCAAATGTAGCGGTTTTCCTCATCAATCTGGCACTTGCAGTGCAGGCCGCGCACCCAGTCGTCGCTGTCACCCAGAGCTTCGAGCACATTCTTGCCCACGCGGGTCATGATCGCCATGTTCAGCACGACGTAGATGGAGTCGGTCAGCTCAATGCCGTATTTGGCAAAGGGAGAGCCGACCGGACCCATGGAATAGGGGATGACGTACATCGTGCGGCCCTTGTAGCTGCCGCGGGCGATGTCGTACAGCATCTTGTACGCTTCCGCCGGGGCCTTCCAGTTGTTGGTGGGACCGGCGTCCTCTTCCTTTTCGGAGCAGATGAAGGTGCGGCCCTCCACACGGGCAACGTCGTTGACGGCGGTGCGGTGCAGATAGCAGCCGGGCAGCTTCTCCTCGTTGAGCTTAATCATCTCGCCGGTGGAGCAGGCCTCCTTGCGCAGCTCCTCAAGCTGCTCCTCGCAGCCGGTGATCCAAACGACCTTGTCGGGCTGGACGAGAGCGATTTTGTCTTCGATCCAGTCGAGAACCGACTTGTTGGTGGTCAGTGCCTGATTCATAGATCCGAACTCCTTTCCTGATAAAAAACCGCTGAAGGTTTTTGTTGACGGTTTTTGACCGTAAACGATCGTCTCTTATTATAGTCTATCCCGCCGCGTTTGTGAATATCGAAATTGTGAATAAACTGATAATTTTTTAACGAAATATCGGCCATGTTGCATATCGCGAAGCTTCATCCTGCAAAAATAGGAGGATCAACGGGAAAATTCGCTTTCAATGGGCATTGTGGCGCAGGCGTTCAGGTCCCATCCTGCCGTATGGCCGGCTTGGAACTCGTAATAGCCCTGTGCGCCGACCATCGCGGCGTTGTCTCCGCACAGCGACAGCGGCGGGCGGCACAGCGTAAACCCGCGCGCGGCGCATTCCGTCTCCATGCGGGCGCGCAGCCGGGAGTTGGCGGATACCCCGCCGGCGAGCACAAGGGTGCGCGCACCGGTCTGTTCGGCGGCTTGTAAGAAGTGACTGCACAGGATATCCACCACCGTCTCGCGGAAGGCGGCGGACAGATCGGCCGTGTCGAGGGTTTCGCCCTTTTGTGCAGCGTTGTGCAGGAGGTTGAGTGCCGCGGTTTTCAGTCCGGAAAAGCTGAAATCGAGCGGGTTGCCGTCGACACGGGGGTGCGGGAAGGAAAAGGCGTGCGGATTGCCGCCCTCAGCGGCTTTGTCGAGATGGATGCCGCCGGGGTAGGGCATTCCCATTGCGCGGGCGGCCTTATCAAAGCATTCGCCGGCCGCGTCGTCGCGGGTGCGGGCGAGCACGCGGAAGCGGGTGTAGTCCTCGACAAAGACAATGTGGCTGTGCCCTCCGGAAACCACCAGACATAAAAACGGCGGCTGAAGAGCGGGATAAGCGAGGTAGTTTGCCGCGATGTGGGAACGCAGATGGTGTACCGGGACAAGCGGCAGGCCGGAGGACATCGCGAGACCCTTGGCAAAATTGACGCCGACCAGCAGCGCGCCGATCAGGCCGGGTGCAGCGGTAACGGCGATCGCGTCAATGCCGCCGAGGGTAAGATCAGCCTCGGCGAGTGCTTGCTGCACCACGCCGGAGATGGCCTCAGTGTGGCGGCGGCTGGCGATTTCCGGCACCACACCGCCGTAGATTTTGTGTTCCTCAACCTGCGAGGCGATTACGCTCGATAAAATCCGGCGGCCGTCTTCGACAACCGCGGCGGCCGTCTCGTCGCAGGATGACTCGATCGCGAGAATTTTCATGTTGTCACATCCTTGTTACAGCAAAACACAGATTTCAAAAAAACACGCCGGCCGGCCGGGCCGGACAGCGCATTTCCTGGGTTTATAGCTTCAGCGAATACAGCAGTGCATCCTCTTTCGGGGAGTCGTAAAATCCCGGCCGGCGGCCGTCCAGTTCAAAGCCGAACTTTTCGTACAGCGCAATCGCCGCCTCGTTGGAGGGGCGCACTTCGAGGACGATGCGGGAAATATCGTGTTCCTCGGCGTAGCGGATTACCTCCTGCATCAGGCAGGCCGCAATGCCCTGCCGGCGGCAGGCGGGGTGCACGACGATATTGGTGACGGCGCCTTCGTCCAGAATATGGTGCATGCCGATGTAACCGACAGCGGATTCGGCATCGACGTCCTCCGCCACGTAAAACACCGCCAGCGGATTTTGCAGTTCCTCCGCCAGTGCGTCATACGACCAGGGGATGGAGAACGCCATGCTTTCGAGATCGGCCAGCGCGTCGAGATGATCGGCGTGCATCGGGGTGATCATAATGCCCGCAGGGGGCTTGGTACTGGGGTCGTCCATAGTATTTTCAAGCCTTTCTGATCCGGGTTGCGGATCGCGTTCCGTTTTAGAGCCGACACTGCGCAGCGAGCGCCTCGACGGCGTTTTTGAGGATGTCCCGCGTGCGGCGGTAGTCGTCGAGCGAGCCGCCGTAGGGATCGGGAATGCCGCCGCTTTGCGCTGCCAGTACATGGACGCGCTCCGGCGGTACGCCGTAGGCGGCCAGCGCAGCGGCGTGGGATGCCGACATGACCGCGAAACAGTCGGCGCCGCACAGCAGCGTATCGTCGATAGGCCGCGCGCGGTGAGCGGATAAATCCGCCCCGCACTCGCGCATCGCCTCGACTGCGTGTCGGGCAGCCGGCTGTCCGGCGGCTGCCGCCAGACCGGCACTCGTTACCATTATATCGCGCCGGCCGCGCTTGTCAAGAACCTGCCGCATCAGTGCCGCAGCCATAGGACTGCGGCAGGTGTTGCCGGTACAGACGAAAACGATGGTCATAGCCGCGCCTCCCGCCGGATAAACTAGATTGACTGTTATCATACCATACCGGCCGCGATCCGGCAAGAGGATGACGGCGGCGGAAAATCGTGGTATACTGTTTCTCAGTCAATAATTTACCGGAAGGGAAGTCGCCTGTTTATGCCGGAGCTGTTTGATTCCCGCAATACCGCATACCGTTCGCCGTTCGGCGCCGTCGCGGAGAGAACCCCGGTGTTTTTCCGCATCTGCCTGCCGCGGCATCTGGGCTGTTCGGCAGCCCATCTGATCGTGGGAGCCGACGACCGTATGGATGACTGGCAGGGAATGTTCTGGGCCGGCATGGAAGGGGACGCGCACGAGTGGTGGGACTGTCATTATGCGCCCTCGGCGCCCGGCCTGTACTTTTATGCCTTTGCGCTGGATACCGCGCAGGGGCGTAAATATCTGGAACGCCAGCCGGACGCGTCGGCGCGCCTGTCGGATACGCCGCGCGGCGCGCGCTGGCAGCTGACCAGCTATGCGGCGGATTTTGTCACACCGGACTGGCTTGCCGGCGGGGTAATGTACCAGATTTTCCCGGACCGATTTGCGCGTTCGGGCGAACCGAAGCCGGAGCAGCCGGCCGGCCGGATCCTGCGTGAGGACTGGGGCGGCCAGCCGGAGTGGCGGCCGGACGCGCAGGGGGAGATCCGCAATAACGACTTTTTTCAGGGGGATCTGAAGGGGATTGAACAGCGGCTGGACCGGCTGGCGGAGCTGGGTGTCACCTGCCTGTACCTCAACCCGATATTTGAAGCGCATTCGAATCACCGGTACGATACCGCTGATTACCGGCGGATCGATCCGCTGCTCGGCACGGAAGAGGACTTCCGTTCGCTCACGGGAGCGGCCGCGCAGCTGGGCATCCGGGTGATGCTCGACGGCGTATTCAGCCATACCGGCGCGGATAGCGTGTATTTTAATAAGGAAAAACGATACCCGGACATCGGCGCGTACCAGTCGCCTGGCTCGCCGTATGCGGGATGGTATCATTTCCGGCGCTGGCCGGACGATTACACCGGCTGGTGGGGATTTAAGACGCTGCCGGAGGTCAATGAACTGCATCCGGATTTCCTCGCGTTTATCTGCGGGGAGGACGGCGTCGCGCGGCACTGGCTGCGGGAGGGCGCTGGCGGCTGGCGGCTGGATGTCGCGGACGAGCTGCCGGATGCGTTTTTGGAGACACTGCGCACCGCGGCAAAGGCGGAGAAGCCGGATGCGCTGGTGCTCGGTGAGGTGTGGGAGGACGCGAGCAATAAACAGAGCTACGGGCATCGGCGGCGGTACCTGCTCGGACAGCAGCTGGACAGCGTTATGAATTATCCGTTCTGCAGCGCGGTACTGGACTTTTTGTGCGGCGGCCCGTCGGCGGCGTTCCACCGCACAGTAGGGGATATCGTAGAGAATTATCCGCCGCAGGTCATCCGGCTGCTGATGAACCATATCGGCACCCACGATACCGCGCGGGCGCTGACGGTGCTCGCCGGGGAGGATGCACACGGACGCGGCCGGGAATGGCAGGCGCAGCAGCGGCTTACCGACGAGCAGCGGCAGCGCGGGCTGAAGCGGATGCGGCTGGCGTCGGCGCTGCAATACTGCCTGCCGGGCGTCCCGTGCGTGTACTATGGGGATGAGGCGGGGATGGAGGGTTATCGGGATCCGTTCAACCGCGGATGTTACCCGTGGGGGCAGGAGGATCGGGCGCTGCTGAACTGGTATCATCGGCTGGGCCGGCTGCGCAAGGTGTGCCCGGTGTTCCGGGATGGGGATTTTGCGCCGGTCGCGTCAGGGGATGAGGTGGTGTGCTTTGTGCGGCATAGCGGTTCCTCACGGGTGCTGTGCGCGGTTAACCGCGCCGGGGAGGAGCGGACGGTGCTGGTGCCGGAGGAATGGGCGGATCGCACGGTGAACCTCGGCGGCGGGGTGATTGTGGAGCGGGTGCTGCATCTGCCGGCGCTTGAATGTGCGATTGCGGTGGATAACGGCGAAGAATGAAAAACAGCCGGGCGATCGAAAAGGATCGCCCGGCTGTTGTGTTGAGAAAAGCAGAAGAATAAAAATTTTCGCCGGCCTTTTTTGAAAAGGCCGTGGTTTCCAAAGGCAAAGCCTTTGGTCGCGTCCCGCAGGACGCGAAATACTTAAGGAAATGAAGCGCAGGAAAGAGGCCTTAAACTTTGCTTCCTGCGCGGAATGTTCGTCGCTAAGCGACGAACTTCCCGAGGACGGTGAAACCGTCCTCGTTCCCTCAGCCGGGAGTTCTCCGATGCGGCGCATTGCGCCGCATAAAGTGTCTGGACTTATTCCGGCATAAATTGCTTTTGGGCCTCGAGCGCGTCCTGCATCAGCAGAATACCAAAGGCTGCACCTGCACGGAAACATTCGGCGTGCAGCTCATCGTCGTCTCTTGTAAAAAGTTCTTCGAGTTCTCTCAGACGGGCGAAGTTTTCGGAAGACAGCTCATGCTCCCAGTGACGCATTTCTTCGTCGATCTGATCGTTGACTTTCTCACTGGCATGACTGGTCAGCCGGAGCGATTCAAACATACGGGGTTCTCCATAGTACAGTTCGCGTAATAGACTCATTAACACTCATCCTTTCGAAGATAATAAATTGTTTATAACATAGATAGTACAGGAAAGGTGGATTTTGCTACAAACGTGTGGCTTTTTGTATATGTAAGAATAAATATATCCTTATATTTGCCCACTGACTTCATTATGAGGTGGTTTGGCCGCGGGCTGAAAACAGCATCTAATCACGCAGGTGTCCGCGGCTACTTACTTTTTTGGGCGTGAAAAAGTAAGCAAAACACGCGTTTTCTATCCACCCGGCGGACTTGATGAAGGGATTCCCCGCCTCCATCCGAGTGCGACAGGTTGCCGCTAAACGCGGCATGTTGCAGACCCGTTCACGCCCGTGATCCTGCGGTTTTCGTCCGCCTGATGCTGACGGAGGCCGTCAACTCGTGACGGCGCTTTTCCCGGTGTCGGCCGGCCTGTCTCAACTCGATTAGGCCATATATAGGATGTTCTATAATACTCGCGCTTGGATAGGACATGAAAGTGAAAGGCCGGCCAGCCGGTGGATCTTCGCCCGGTTTGAGCCGCGGCATGACAGCCGCGCCCTCATAAGCAGGAAAAGGCGCTTTTTCGCCCCTTTTGTGCGCGTACAAAAGGGGCTGGCTGCCTGGCATCGGGCAAAAGGGAGCTGCCGACTGACCGGCAGACAAACAACCATAAATTTGTGGTAAAAACAAAAAGAGGAGCAGCCTTCCCGCCGCTCCTCATACTTCGTCCTGCGCCAGCTCACCGTCACACAGCCCGATATGCACCGGTGACAGCGGGTCCCGCAGCAGCACATCGGCGGTCGGCGGGATGTACCAGCGGCCGGTGTGCAGCGCGGCAGCGTGAAAGGACAGGGCGGTTATATTCCCGCTGTGGGTGAAGACCCCGCGATGCAGCCGCGCGGCTTCCCGGGCAAGTGCGTTTACCTCCGGCTGTTCCCAGGCGCGCGCCGCGCTGACGGCCAGCATCACCTGCTCTGGTGTTGCGTTGAGGGAGGCGTGCGCCGCGCCGGTTTGTACCGCACAGCGCAGAAGGGCAACCGCTGCCATCGCCGTAATCCGCGGTTCAATGCCCGCCGCAACCGGAGGCAGAACCTCCGGCATATGCAGCGCCAGACGGATGCCGGCCCCGTCGAGCAGTCGGCGGCAGGCGGTCAACAGCTCCCGCAGCATGCCGTACAGGTCACCGATCAGCAGCGGCCGCGGCAGTGCGGCATTTTGCAATACCGAACGGATTTCCAGCCGGTACAGCAGCCGCAGAGCCGCCCGGTAGGCGGCGCGCTGGACGTCGGACTGTTGCCCGGCCGGCGGCAGGGAAAGGAAAAAACGGGCGAGTGCCTCACGGCAGCGGCCCTCCTGTATGGAAAACGGCGCTTTGGCCGAAAAATCGTTGTCGGGTGAAATAATACGGCTGTTCATAGTGCTCCTTGCAGTTGGCGGCGTGCGCCTGGTTTGGCGTTATTATACCCCTTTTTTATAGAATAATCGGTGCTTTTAGTGATCTTGACAAAAGTCGTAAACAAGTCGTTAATTCATTGACAAACTTCTTGAAAAAGCCGGTAAAACGGGGTAGAATAAGGTACGGACTCAAAAAATTATCTTTGGAGGTAATGGAATTATGGCAGTGAAAGTGGCAATCAATGGTTTTGGCCGTATCGGCCGTTTGGCTTTCCGGCAGATGTTTGGTGCCGAGGGCTATGAGGTAGTGGCGATCAACGACCTGACCAGCCCGGAAATGCTGGCTCACCTGCTGAAGTATGATACCGCTCAGGGCCGTTATGAGGGCCATACCGTGGAAGCCGGCGAGGATTCCATCACGGTGGACGGCAAGAAGATCACCATCTACAAGAACCCGAAGCCCGAAGAACTCCCGTGGGGCGAGCTGGGCGTCGATGTGGTGCTGGAGTGCACCGGTTTCTTCACCAGCAAGGAAAAGTCCATGGCGCACATCAAGGCCGGCGCCAAGAAGGTCGTCATCTCCGCTCCGGCGGGCAACGACCTGAAGACCATCGTTTTCAGCGTCAACGAGAAGACTCTGGATGCGAATGATCAGGTTATCTCCGCTGCGTCCTGCACCACCAACTGCCTGGCGCCGATGGCGAAAGCGCTCAACGACTATGCGCCGATTCAGAGCGGTATCATGACCACCGTTCATGCGTATACCGGCGACCAGATGATCCTGGACGGCCCGCACCGCAAGGGTGACCTGCGCCGTGCCCGTGCCGGCGCCGCGAACATCGTGCCGAACAGCACCGGCGCTGCCAAGGCGATCGGCCTGGTTATCCCGGAACTCAACGGCAAGCTGATCGGCTCCGCGCAGCGTGTGCCGGTTCCGACCGGTTCCACCACCATCCTGGTGGCAGTTGTCAAGGGCGATAATGTGACCAAGGAAGGCATCAACGCCGCCATGAAGGCTGCGGCTTCCGAATCCTTCGGCTACAACGAGGATCAGATCGTGTCCAGCGACGTGATCGGCATCCGCTATGGCTCGCTGTTCGATGCGACCCAGACGATGGTCACCTCGATGGGCGACGGCCTGTATCAGGTGCAGGTTGTGTCCTGGTACGACAACGAGAACTCCTACACCAGCCAGATGGTCCGCACCATCAAGTATTTCGCTGAGCTGGGCTGAGTTTTTCCGTAAAATGGCAAACAACCCCCGGCAGGCTTCCGGCCTGCCGGGGGTTTGCCGTTTTACGGGGGATAACCGTTCCGTTTTCGGGATAAAATCCCGCTGCTGGCTGAAAAACCGCCCCAAAAGCCGGAAACCGCGTGCGTTTTTCGGGGAAACGATTGACAATTTCCGGTAAGCATATTAAACTGGATAAGATTGAATGAGGGAGGTTACTGCGATGAATAATGCTGAAAAAACGATGGAAAAAATCGTGGCACTGTGCAAAGGCCGCGGTTTTGTCTATCCCGGTTCCGATATATACGGCGGCCTGGCGAATACCTGGGATTACGGCCCGCTGGGCGTGGAACTGAAAAATAACGTCAAAAAGGCCTGGTGGAAAAAATTCGTGCAGGAAAGCCCGTATAACGTCGGGCTGGACAGCGCGATCCTGATGAACCCGCAGGTGTGGGTGGCGTCCGGCCATGTGGGCGGCTTTTCCGACCCGCTGATGGACTGCAAGGACTGCAAAAGCCGGCACCGCGCGGATAAGCTGATCGAGGATTTCGACGGCACCGTTGCCGACGGCTGGTCGAATGAAAAAATGATGGCATTCATCCGGGAGCATGACATCACCTGTCCGGACTGCGGCGGCAAAAATTTCACCGATATCCGGCAGTTCAATCTGATGTTCAAGACGTTCCAGGGGGTTACCGAGGACGCGAAAAACGAGGTGTATCTGCGCCCGGAAACCGCGCAGGGCATCTTTGTCAACTTCCAGAATGTCCAGCGTACCACCCGTAAAAAGCTGCCCTTCGGCGTGGCGCAGGTGGGCAAGAGCTTCCGCAACGAAATTACCCCCGGCAACTTCACCTTCCGCACCCGCGAGTTTGAGCAGATGGAACTGGAATTCTTCTGCAAACCGGGCACCGACCTCGACTGGTTTAACTATTGGCGCAGCTTCTGCGCCGACTGGCTGAAGGGCCTCGGTGTGCGGGAAGAAAATATGCGTCTGCGCGATCATTCACCGGAGGAGCTGGCATTCTACTCGAAGGGGACGACCGATATCGAGTTCCTGTTCCCGTTCGGCTGGGGCGAGCTGTGGGGCATCGCCGACCGCACCGACTACGACCTGAACCAGCACATCAAGCAGTCCGGCCAGAAGCTGGAATATTTCGACCAGGAAACCGGCGAGCATTATGTGCCGTATGTCGTCGAGCCGTCTCTTGGCGCCGATCGCGTGGTGCTGGCCTTCCTGTGCGACGCCTACGATGAGGAAGTGGTGGATGCCGAGAAGAACGACACCCGCGTGGTGCTCCGCCTGCATCCGGCGCTTGCTCCGTTCAAGGCGGCCGTGCTGCCGCTCTCCAAAAAGCTCGGCGATGAAGCGCTCAAGGTGCATGACCTGCTTGCCAAGCACTTTATGGTGGATTATGACGACGCCGGTTCGATCGGCAAGCGCTACCGCCGGGAAGACGAAATCGGGACGCCGTACTGCGTGACCTTCGATTTCGATTCGCTGGAAGACCACTGCGTGACGGTGCGCGACCGCGATACCATGCAGCAGGAACGGGTGGCGATCGATCAGCTGACGGCTTACATCGCCGGCAAGCTGGAGTTTTAAGCGCACGGCGGATTTCCTCGTGTGCTGGGCAACGGCCGCAGGCGGCTTCTGCCCGATACGTATTCACAAAGCGAAAAAGCGGTCTGAGCATATGCTCAGGCCGCTTTTTCGCTGTGACTCAAATGTGCTCTGCGGCGAGTGTGCCCAGGCTTTGTCCGCGACGAAAAGAACAGTGCTGGAAAACGTCAGCGTTGTCGGACAAAGGTGCTTTTCTCCTGTTTTGGCGCCCCCTGTTATGCAGCGGGGCCTGTGTTTATGCCGTGGTAACGGCAGTGCGCAGGACGGGAAATAACAATTTTGTCATTCTTTTTCCGCAGAGTTCACAACTTTGTAAACTGCCGTCACAATCTTGTCATAATCCGCTTTTTTGCCGAATATTGTGCTATTCTTAACTTGAGAAAAGCAGGGGAATTTCCTCTTGGGGAAGGGAAGAAAAAGACAATGAGCGGAAAGCGGGCAGCGGCGTGGCTTGCGGGGATTGTGCTTCTGGGACTGACGGGGTGCGCGCAGCCTGTGCCTCCCGCAGCGGTACCGTCCGGAACTTCCCATACGGCGGTGCCGGAACGTACGGCCGCACTGGAGCAGCCCTCCGGCGCGGATACGACCGTGAGTGCCGAAATGCCGTCGACTGCGGCGACCACCACGACGACATCGGCCACAACCACGACTACCGTTCCTCCGCCGTCCACCACAGCACCCTCCGCTGTGCAGCCGCCGGACAAAAATGTCCGTACGGCATACCTGACCTTTGACGACGGGCCATGCCATCATACGCCGGAGTTGCTGCAGATTCTGGAAGAGTATGGGGTGAAGGCGACTTTTTACGTGGTGCGTCCGGCAGACGACGAATGCCGCGGATACTACCGGCAGATTGTGGAAGCTGGCCATGAGATCGCCCTGCATACGTATACGCACGATTACAACACGGTATATACCGATGTGGATGCGTTTTTCGCCGACCTAGACCGGATTGCTGACGTGGTGGAGGAGGAAACGGGCGTGCGGCCGATGCAGTTCCGCTTCCCCGGCGGCAGCAGCAATCAGGTGAGCATCCCGGTTGGTGGAAAGGACATCGTAAGGCACATTGCTCTCGAGAGCCACCGTCGCGGATATGTCTATAACGACTGGAACGTGTCGTCGGGCGATGCATCGGCCAGGCTACTGACGGCGGAACAGATTTTTGGTAATGTGACGGAGCAGGTCAAGGGACTCCGTGAGCCGGTAATTCTGATGCATGATACCGACCGGAACCAGAGTACACGGGACGCTGTGCCGCAGATCATCGAGCAGCTGCAAGCGGCAGGCTACCAGTTCGATACCATTTCCAACCGTTCCGAACCCTGTCAGCACCGTTCCATTGCCAAATACCTCGCGGAAGAGCAGATGCTTACCTAACTATCCGAAAGATACCGGCCCTGCGGAATTTTCCGCAGGGCCGGTATGCGTTAGTTTTGTCCTGACTTCTTGCCGACAGCGGTTGGCCGGTGGGATAATATACAGAGAAGAAGGCGGATATTCTGCAGCAGATGTATTGCACGCCCAAGGAAGATGTGTTATCATAAAATATATATGTGGCAAAGTGTGGGCTTAAGGTTATCTGAGGGAACAGAAATATGCCTGCGGACAGGCATTACGCGGGGAGGATGGTGAGCTGCAATGGAGGCGCAGGAAAGGAACGGCCCTTCCGGGCTCAGAATTGTGATTATCATTCTGGCTGTGCTGCTGGTGCTGAGCGCAGGCGGTCTGGCTGCGCGTTATGTGTATCTGCGTTGGTTTGCGCCGGCGCAGGCAACCGTTACTGTGCCGGACAACCTGATCGGCGAAGGTGCCTCCCAGCCGAAAACAGGTGCGCCGGAACATGGCGGAACATCTGATCCGGCTGCTAAAGCGCCTGCTGCGCAGGCCGGACGCGCCGCGGGATCTGCGGAGGATGAGGACGGCGTGCAGGCGGCCTATATCACCCTGTTTCAGGGACGGCCGGACGCGAATCGGCCTTTTGAAGCGCGGGGATTGCTGCCGGGCGACCATGTGACGCAGTATTTTTGCATCAAAGCCTCCCATACAGAGGATATTCCGCTGTATTTCCGGGCGGAGATCACCGAAGAAACCAAGGCGCTTGGTGATGTGCTGCAGATACGGGTTATCGATCCGGAGAGCGGCAAAGTGATTGCTGAAGGAAAACTGTCGGATATACAGGGACAGGAATTTTCCCGCGGGCTGACGGCGGACGGACAGGGCGAAAGCACGGTTTATTACCGGGTGGATGTTTCGCTGGATACGTCGGCGGACAATGCTTTTCAGGCGGCCATGCTCAAGGCTGATTTTCATTGGTATGTCAAGGACGGCGGCCTGACGCCTCCCCAAACCGGTGCTGCAGCGGAACTGGCGCTGTGGAGTGTGTTGGGAGCGTCCGCCCTGCTGCTGATCCTGCTTCTTGTTTTTAAACGCAGAAAGGGGGAGGCGCGGCATGAACAGGCCGGATAAAATGCGCCGGCGGGTACACCGGAGCATCGCTGCGGTTGTCGTGCTGTGTGGCTTGCTGGCGCTGACGACGTATGCGCTGGTGGCTTCACTGGTTTCGGTGGAGGGGCATCTCTTTGAAACCGCTCAGGTGAAGATTGAGCTTAACGGTGGAAAGGTGATTTTCGACGCGGGAGATATGAATATCGAGCCCGGATACAGCATACGCCGGAATTTTACGGTGGAAAACCAGGGGACGGCGGATGTGTATTACCGGCTTTATCTCGAAAACACCGCCGGACCGCTGCTTGGCGTGCTGGATTTTGCCCTTTATGACGGGGATACGCTGCTGTTTGCCGGTACGGCGGACACCCTTACGCGGGAAAATCCCTGCGAAGGTGCGGTGCCGCTCGCAGCAGGGGAAACACGGACGCTGACCGCTGTGGTCAAAATGCGCGAGGAGGCGGGCAACGCCTATCAAAACGGCGGAATGACCTTTGATATGACGGTGGATGCCGTTCAGGTGCGCAACAATCCGGATCGCGCATTTGCCTGATTGACAGGGAGAAAAAAGGAGGAGTAAGTATGAACCATACCAAAAAGGCGCTGCTGGCGGGCGGCGTTTCTCTGCTGGCGTGCACGGCTTTGCTTGCCGGCACCACTTTTGCATGGTTTACCGACAGTGTATCGAATACCGGTAATAAGATTCAGGCAGGCAAGCTGGCGATCAACGCATTTGCGTATGATCTGGCAGCAGACGGTGCCGACGGCTTCACGATTGAAGGTGTCAACGGCGGCGATCCATTTAAGTTTGAAACCGATGCACAGGATCTTAAGGTGGATGCTTCACCCATCATTGACGATACCCTGTTTGAGCCGGGCAAGTCCAATGCGAAGCTGCTCAGGGTCGAAAACGCGGGTACCCTCGCGGTGAAGGTAAAGCTCAATTTCACGGTGAAGGACGGCGGTTTGACCGACGCGCTGTGGTTTGATTTTGTACAGGTCAAGGATGGTGCGGTCACCGGCAAGTTTGAAAAACGGCCGATGCGTACGCTGGAAACTTTTGCGGAAAATTTGGAACTGCCGCTGCTGAAAAACGGTGACAGCGTGCAGTTCATACTGCTTTACGGTATGGATCAAAACGCGGGCAACAGCTTTATGGGAAAAACCTTTACCGCGGATGTGGCCATCCTTGCGGCACAGCATACCGGGGAGGAAGACGGTTTCGGCAACAATCAGTACGACGCGGATGCGGCGTGGCCGATCAGCGTGTGGGACGGTGTATCCGCGACCGCTTTTGAACAGTTGGATAAAGACGATGCCGCAAAAACGGTATCGGTCGGCAGTGCGGCGGATTTTGCTGGTGTTGCTGCGGCAATCAATGCAGGAGAACTTCGGGGGTATACCATTACGCTGCAGACGAATATCGATCTGAACGAAAAAGCATGGGCGCCGATCAGCAGCGGGACGCGCGTTGGCGGCTCGTATACGGGTGAAAATGCGTTTGCGGGTACTTTTGATGGCAACGGAAAAACCATTTCCGGGTTGACCATTACAACCGCTGCGGACGCGGACGATGCGGTCGGTTTATTCGGTGTAGTCGACGGCGGTACGGTGAAAAACCTGCGGCTGACCGATGTCAACATCGATGTTCCTGACAGCGAGCTGGCGGGGGCGGCTGTGGGACTTCTGGTCGGCGGTGGTACTGTGGATTCCGTCACCGTATCCGGCCGAGTCAGAGCAGTTCGCGGCAACGGCGGCATTGTCGGCCGTGTGCTTAAGGATGGAACGGTCATTAACTGCACCAACCGTGCTGAAATCAGCGGAACCGGTGCGAACGTCGGCGGTATAGTGGGGGCAGCTTATTATACAGCCGAAGGCGGGGAAATGCGCATTGAAAACTGTGTGAACACCGGGATCGTTACCGGTACGCAGGGTGGTGTCGGCGGCATTGTCGGCCTGTCCTCGGCGGTGGTGGATGGCTGCACGAATACGGCGCCGGTTACCGGAAGCGGTACTAGTGTGGGCGGCATTGTCGGAGAGCAGCGGGAATACGGCTGCGTGACCGGCTGCACCAACCGTGCAGATATTACGAATAACGCGGATGCCTTTGGGACCGGCGGCGTGATCGGCTGGATTCGTTACTACGGCAACAACAGCGACTATTCCCTTAAGACGGTTATTACGGTCAGCGGCAACCGCAACACCGGCAACGTTATCGGTGGAAGTTCGGCAGGCGGCATTGTGGGCCATATATATAACGCTGCCGTCGTGACCGGTAATGTCAATACGGCTGGGCTTATCCGTTCTTCCAACTTTGCCGCCGGCGTAGCCGGCAGCCTGCAGCTGGCCGACAGCAATCACTTTGCGGAAGAAAATATTGAAGTGACCGGCAATGTTTCGACAACGCCGCTTGATGGCATTTATGGACAATGTACCGACCAGTTTGCCTACATAAATAATGCGAAGTTTATCGTGGAGAATAATAGCATCACAGAAGGCTGAGGACGGCAGTTTTCTGTTCAGCTGTGGATGATCCGGAAACAAAACGACGAGGAGAATACGGCATGAAAAAGGCGCTGTCCATCGCCGGCAGGGTGCTGACGATACTGCTGCTGATTTTCGCGGTTTTTGTGATGGTGTTCACGG
>ERZ1673747.269-NODE-269-length-89121-cov-12.795455_pt1 | contig 89121 bp, 85 predicted proteins | sample MGYA00580220_ERZ1673747 | MGnify/ENA primary metagenome ERZ1673747 (study PRJEB41218, sample SAMN15661769) | gut metagenome | host: Homo sapiens | place: Canada: London | collected 2015-08-20/2019-03-30 | study: EMG produced TPA metagenomics assembly of...
ACAATATAACACAACCGTGGGACACACGGGGATAGCTCGCTTATGCTTAGCACAGAAGTGTTATCGAACGAGAACCAAACTTGCCGAGGTTGGGAAGCCCCCTTTACAGGTGGGGGAGGATGTCACGAATAGTAAGTCTGATACACAGGCGATGAAAACGGAAAATTTTGGATAAACAGTAGGAGGTATATTCTATGCCATTGAAAATTGTTAGAAATGATATTACAAAAATGAATGTTGATGCAATTGTCAATGCAGCTAATACATCTCTATTAGGAGGAGGCGGGGTAGATGGATGCATTCATCGTGCTGCCGGCCCAGACCTTCTTGAGGAATGTAGAATGCTCCATGGATGTGAGACAGGGAATGCTAAAATTACAAATGGATATCGTCTTCCCTGTAAATATGTCATTCACACAGTTGGACCAATCTGGCTGGATGGAAAACATCAAGAACAAAAACTTTTAGAATCCTGCTATGATACATCACTGAATCTGGCGAAGGAATATGGCTGTGAATCGGTTGCTTTTCCTCTGATTTCTTCTGGAATTTATGGCTATCCAAAAGATCAGGCATTAAAAGTTGCTGTAGATATCATTGGAAATTTTCTACTGGAAAATGAGATGACAGTCTTTATTGTAATTTTTGACCGGAAGGCATATCAGATTAGCGGAAAGTTGTTTGCGGATATTACAGCTTATATAGATGACCGATATGTGAAAGAACACTCGGACAGTCGGGAAGAACAGAGATGGCGATCAGAGCCGCTTATTGGAGAAAGTTGTTTCGGGTCAGCAGTGGAGAGGATGGAAGCGAAGCCAAGCTATAATGCGATAAGCAGCAGGACTCTGGAGGATGCGTTGAATCAGATAGATGAAAGTTTTTCGGAAATGCTGCTTCGTAAAATTGACGAATCCGACATGACAGACACGCAGTGTTACAAGAAAGCAAATATTGATCGGAAACTTTTTTCTAAAATTCGCTCGAATAAATTTTATAAACCGTCTAAAACGACAGTGCTGGCATTTGCTCTGGCATTGGAACTGCCAATTGCAGAAATGCAGGATATGCTTGGTAAGGCGGGATTTACTTTGTCTCGTTCAAGCAAGTTTGATATTATTGTAGAATATTTTGTTGAACAGGGTAATTATAATGTATATGAAATCAATGAAGCATTGTTTGCTTTTGATCAGAGTCTGATTGGATCATAAAACAATGAATGTTGTTTAATGTCGCTTTCTATGCGACCACTTTCTAAAAGAAAATCGTTATACTATGGCTGCAAGGTACGAAACCGAGCAGCCATTTTTTTGACCAGGTAAATACCGGGATAGTAAACTTAATAGCGAGATTTTCAGGAGGTAAGGTATAATGAGAAAGAATTTAACAGAAATCGTTTTTATCCTTGATCGTAGTGGATCTATGAGTGGACTGGAGCAAGATACAATCGGAGGATTTAATTCTATGATTAATCAGCAGAAAAATGCAGAGGGAGAAGCATTGGTTTCTACGATATTGTTTGACAATGTAAGTGAAGTTCTGCATGACCGCATAAATGTAAAGGACATCCAGCCCCTGACCGATCACGATTATATGGTTCGGGGATGTACGGCATTATTAGATGCTATTGGCGGAGCGATACATCATATTGGAAATATTCATAAGTATGCAAGACGGGAAGACATTCCGGAACATACAATGTTTGTTATCACAACGGATGGAATGGAGAATGCCAGCCGCTATTATAGCAGCAATAGAGTGAAACAGATGATTGAGCGGCAGAAAATAAAATATGGCTGGGAGTTTCTATTCCTTGGAGCCAATATTGATGCTGTGGAGACAGCCAGTTTATTTGGCATTGATGAGGACAGAGCAGTTAACTATCAATGTGACAGCGAGGGAACTGCTCTAAATTATGAAGTGATCAGTGAGGCAATCAGTGCTGTCCGATGTAGTGTACCATTGGGTTCAAATTGGAAAAAGCGCATTGACGAGGATTTTAAAAAACGTGGCAATCGCGAGTAAGTAATTTTCTATGGGTCTTGTACCTGTAGATAAAGTTCCGCGTTCTTGTTGTCCCTCTGTATGTGTGCTATAATTATTAAATTTAACTAATTCAAAATATTCAGAAATATCTTCTTAATCTTAAAAGAAATACAAGTTGCAAAGGTAAACGAAGAGGAAGAAGAAAGAATAAAGAATAAGAATAGATTTATTGCCGGAAGTCATAGATAAAAGGAGGCTTCCGGCTTTTATGATGCTTCTGTGATAAATTCATAATCCGTTCAGAAATCAAATGTTTTTCTTGTATACAGTAGAGTATTAGAGTATAATAAAATTAGTTTTTTCATACGTTTAAAAGCTATAATAAGAAAACCGGCAAAACAGATGAAAGTCTGCGACGCAAAGCTATAGGGCCTGTAAAATGGTAGCCAGTTGCCACGTTAAAGATGCATTGTCTGCAATGACAATGCTTTTTTATTTTTGGAGATTAGAGCGTGTTTTATAAAATTTTCAAGAGTAAATAAAAGGGAGAAGGGAGAACGAAGGTATTGAAAAAGGCAAAAAAGAGGTTGATTATAACAAGTCTGCTCATAACTATTCTTATTGTTGCTTTTTTGTTTAGTGGCTGTTCAAATGTGTCTAAATATGCAAAGTCAAAATCAGAAAAAGCATCGGGAGAATCGGCGGTAGTAGATTACACCTGTGTTTCAAAGCCGAAAAGTGAGAAGAAGATTTATGTTCACTGGTAGATAGCTGTGAGAAAGTTAGAAAGAAAAAGCTTCCAGTTGTTTTAATTGATTCTTCGATTAACAGTACAGAATTTGATGTCTGCTACATGACTGACAACATAGATGCGGGGGAGATGGCAGCGAAAGAAATGCTTACGATGCTGCATGATACAGACAATTCTCCGCAGAAATTATTAGAGGTTGGAATCTTGTTGTCGTCAGATGCTTCACAGGCGATGGTAAATCGGGTTTCGGGATTCTTAGATTACTGGGCAAAATACGCACCAACAAAATGGGAGATTACAAAAGATATTGCTTTAAATGGCGGGGATGTGAAAAAAGCAGAGTCGGATGCAGCGAAATTATTGAAGAAAAATGAGAATATAAAGGGAATTTATGGATGTAATAATACATCTACAGTGGGGATAGCAAAGACACTTACAAAACAAAAACGAACGGATATTGTTATGGTCGGATTTGATATGGCAGAGGAGACAAAACAGTTTATTAAAGACCCGGATTATCGAGGGGTTTCCTTAATGCAAAAACAAGACCAGATGGGATATCTGGGAATAGGGACTTTGAATTCCCTTATCAATGGAAAAAAATCCGAGCAAAAATATTTTGATACCGGGGTTATTATGATTGATTCTGATTATCTTATGGAGAAAGGTGTTTCATGAAAAATCGAAGAAAAAATATGAAAAAAAGAGGGGGGCCGCTTGCTTTATATCTGACAGTTTGTCTGGCGATTATTGTGTCCGCATATTTTCACTTGAGCAGGATCGCACAGAATTTTAATACGCAGCATCTGGAATTAATTACCGGACTGTATGCAGAAAAAATGAACGAATCAATGGAATATCTTCAAAACTATGTAAAAGAAGATGTGAAAATGATTCAGGCAATGGAGAATAAGGAGCCGGAAAAGATTCAGAAACGTTTAGAAAAGAACCTGAATCAGAAAATGTTTTGCAATGTCGGATTCATTTTAAAGAATGGAGATGTGTATGGCAGTAAATGTGCCGTCGCGGATATCAAAAAGAAGAACTTTGATAAGCAGGCATTAAGTTCAGCAATTTCCTTTAACCCTGACCCTTATCAGTCAAGTGAAACCGGAAATATGATTATGACTGTATTTGTTCCGGTAGCAGATGACTCGCAGATACGTACTCTTTATGTATCCATTATGATAGAGCAGCTCAGGAAGTTGGGGGTCTATGAATTATTGCAGGGAAAAATCAATGTTCATCTGTTAAAAGTAGATTCAGAAAACTTTATTACCTGCATCAGCAGTAATGAGGATACGACAGCCAATGGCTGGAATAATCTTTTACTGCAGCAGAAATACTTTAAATATGATGAAAATTATTCTTGAAAATGATTGCAGATCTGACTCTTGCAACAGGTGAGAAGGTACATTTGTCAGCCAGTGCCGGAGGCGCGGCATTCCCTGAACAGGGAGAAGACTTTATCTCGTTGTGCAGAAGTGCTGACGCAGCATTATATAATGTAAAACAAAACGGCAAAGGGGCTTTCAAGATAAAATAGGAGGTCGCAGCAGGTAAGGGAGACTGGATTCGCTCAAGTATTATGCCCGCAGAGCGAGATAATCCGCAGACTGCCAGATAAGAAAAAACATTGGAGAAGTTTATGAATACAAGAGAAGAAGCAATAAAATATGGTTTATCCTTTGCGAATACCTATGTAGAAGCACCATTTCGTGATCAGAACTGGCAGCTTGTACGGGTGAAGGGAAGTAAGAAAGCATTTCTGTGGGTTTATGAAAAGGATGGATTCATTCATTTGAATGTGAAAGTAGAGCCAGAGTGGAGAGACTTCTGGAGAGAGGTGTATTCATCAGTTATTCCGGGGTATCACCAGAATAAAAAGTATTGGAATACGCTTATCCTTGACGGAACGATACCGGAAAAAGAAGTGAAACGAATGATTACAGAAAGTTACGATATTGTAACAGACAGCCCGACAAAGAGAATCTATGAGGCAGTAAAAAAGATTCCAAAAGGACACGTTGCAACTTATGGACAGGTAGCGGCAATGGCTGGAAATCCGAAAATGTCACGAGCAGTCGGTAATGCCCTCCACAAAAACCCTGATCCAGAAAATATCCCATGTTTTCGTGTTGTAAACTTTAAAGGAGAACTCGCAGGAGCATTTGCATTTGGCGGAGAAGGAGAGCAGGCGAAACGTTTAGAGGAAGACGGCGTAGAGGTAAAGAACGGGAAAGTAGACCTAAAAAAATTTGGGATAAATAGTAATTAGCACAGGCAAGGAAGCTGTCTTTGGCGGCATTTGCTCCAGTACCAACGAATAGAAACCAGAAAATCAAATTACAGCCTGTTGGAAAAATTCTCAACAGTATTTTTATGCCGGTTGGCAGAATGTTCTTGAAATTGAGGTTCTGTAAAAAGAACCGGAGAAGAAAAATCATAAAGACTAAAGAAATATAAGCGTATTAAATTGAGGTGCAGATGGAATCCTCAAAATGGAAGTATTGAAAATCTGAGTTACTGCAGGCCAAACAGACGCCACTAGAAAGAGAAACCTATATTTGTGACTTTCGTCGCTGCGGGCTGGTCTGTTTGTCCCTCCTACCTACAAATCACTATTTATCTCTTGTTAACTTGTGAATCCATTTATAGCTTCGGAATCTCAAGAAAATCGGAAGTCCCTTAAATATCTGGTCAGACTGCAGGCAGATCACTACCGCAGGAATCGGACATTTCCACCAAAAAGCAGCGGAGAGAGACAGTGGAAGTACAATGCCCCAGGTACTGATCATATTGACATAGAGTGAAAACTTTGTATCCCCTGCACCACGGATGATTCCAGAACCAACAGGCATCTGGTATGCCATACCAACCATAACTATTGCCATAATGATAATGAGCTGTTCTGCAAGTTGAGTTGCTGTCGGACTTAATGTATACCGTGCCAAAAGGAAATCTTTTGTGAAATAAAGAACGGCACCAAGAATCATTCCAATGCCTACATCAAGTACAGAAAGTGTTCTTGCCGCAGCTTTTACCTCGTCCAAATCTCCCTTGCCGACTGCCTTACCCATCATAACGGAAGAAGCAGAGGACATAGCAAGTACAACAACTTTCATATACTGATAAAATGTACTTGCAACAGAATTTGCCGCGATTGCATCGGAACTCAAATGCCCGAGAATCGCTGTCTGCATCGGTACGGAAATCGCCCATAACATGCCGGATATGAAGACAGGAACAGCTATTTTCACATAATCCGAACGCAATAATTTATCAATGTGAAATACTGCCTTGTCTGAAAATAACTTTAACTTTTTATCTATTTTTATCACATAAATAAATACAATAAGGAATTCTAAACATCTCGATATCATTGTACCGATAGCGGCTCCTTGAATCCCCAACTCAGGAAATCCAAAACGTCCATAAATCAAAGTATAATTAATACTTACATTTACTACTAAAGACACACATGATATTACAAATGCAATCCGCACTGTTTCTACACTTCGAAGTGCCGAGAGAAGAACCTGTGTTACAAGATATAAAAGAAATGTATACTTTATAATCTGCAAATAACTTCCTGTCTCAGACAAAATCGCCGTATCAGACGTAAAAAATCTTAAAATTGCATCTGGAAACAGTGAACATAAAATAATCAAAAATATCCCAAGTCCTAACGCAATCTTTAAAACCATTCCCGTAATCTGCCGGATTGGTTCCATCCGTTTCTGTCCCCAATATTGTGAGGCAATAACAACCAGCCCATCACCAATAACAACTGCCGCCTGCTGAATAAGGAAAAATACTTGATTTACCAACGCCGCACCAGAAAGAGCATTCTGACTGTACGCTCCAAGCATGATGTTATCGGCCATATTCACGCTATAAGAAATAAGGTTCTGCAATGAAATAATAATAAGCAGCGGAAATAATGCTGCGTAAAAATTTTTATCGTGGGAGAAAAATGTTTTCTTCATAAAAAATGGCCTTTCTGTAGATATAAATCAGTATCAGTGGGGCATTCTTGAACTTCTGTCTTCTTCCTCAAATCTCTCCAACTGATTTCCCGAGCTGCCAATGAGCAGAACTCAGGGAGATAAATAAAGCATATTTGTGGCCTTGGAGCAAGGTTTGGATGCGAGCGCGTAAAGCGAGCATTCAAACCGCAGCGACTAAAGTCACAAATATGCTTTATTTATCTCCCTGAGTTCGTCTGCTTCGCCAGCTCGGCAAATCAGGATTTTTTTGCTCCGAAATATTCTTTGGTGAGCTTTACAACTGTTCCCGATAAGAGGAATACAGCAAGCAAGTTCGGTATGGACATAAGTCCGTTAAATGTTTCTGCGATACTCCATAATAATCCCAAGTCTACCGTTGCTCCGAGAATCGCAACAAGTGAGTAGACAATCATAAACGGACGAATTGTTTTTGTCCCAAAAAGGAATTCGATACAGCGAGAGCCGTAAAGTCCCCATCCGATTGTAGTGGAGAATGCAAAACAGCAAAGTGCAATGGCTGTAAAGATGGATACCCATCCGCCATAAGTTGCAGTGAAGCCCTGAATGGTCAGTTCAGCACCGGCTGCTTGTCCGTAAGGAACATTGATGCCGCTGCATAAAATAATTAAGGCTGTCAGTGTACAGATAACGATTGTATCTGTAAATACTTCAAAGATACCGAATAATCCCTGTTTTACAGGCTGGGAGGTATCTGCTGTTGCGTGAGCGATGGAGCCGGTACCAAGACCCGCTTCGTTAGAGAAAATACCTCGTGATACACCCTTTTTCATACTGGTGAATAAAGTCCCTACCATTCCACCGGTAAATGCTGCCGGATGAAATGCTCCTTCAAAAATAGATTGGAATACAGCCGGTATCTGCTGTATGTTTAAAATAACAACACCAAGTCCGAGAAGGATGTAAAGCAGCGCCATAAATGGAACTAAAGTTTCTGTTACTTTTCCGATTCGGCGGATACCACCGATAAGAATTAAGGCAACAGCGATAGCAATAATAATACCAATTACAAGGTTGATGGTAGAAAGACTGCCTGATGAAGCAAGGTTAAAGTTGAGCATCAGTGAATCAATCGCAGTTACGATTGTGTTGACCTGTGTTGCATTTCCTGTACCAAATACGGTCAGAACACCGAAAAGGGAAAAGAGAAAGGCAAGCCAGTGCCAGTGTTTGGAAAGTCCATTTTTGATATAGTACATTGGACCGCCAACCCAGTCACCCTGTGAGTTTTTTTCACGGAAGTGTACAGCGAGTGTTACTTCAGAATATTTGGTACACATTCCAAGAAGGGCAGATATCCACATCCAGAAAACGGCTCCTGGTCCGCCAATCGTGATCGCACCGGCTACACCGGCAATATTTCCCGTTCCAACGGTTCCGGCAAGTGCGGTACATACCGCCTGAAACGGAGTGATTGATCCATCCGCGGCTTCTGATTTATCAAAAATCCGTCCTAAAGTATTTTTGATAGAGTAAGGAAACTTTCGAATCTGAATGAATCCTGTTCGAAAACTGAGATAAAGTCCAACACCAATGATACAGACCATTGCTGGAATACCCCAGATAAAGTTGTTAACAGCGCTGTTAACGGCTTCTATTGTTTTTAGCATTAGTACAGTCCCCCTTTAGCTTACTAAAGTAAAGATTATACCATTGTTTTATTAAATAACGCAAGAGTTTTACTCTTGTTTTTTTCTGAAATTTGTTTTATACTGTAAAAAGTTCAATATAAGACCAGAGCGTGTTTGAAAAATGCTTTCTGCAAATTGCGATGTGCAGGTTGCTGGAATGATTTTTCAAACACGCTCCAGGGGAGCTTGTCGTTTTTAGGAAGCTGAGAGTAAGGTTGTGCCTTAGACCCTTGAACCTGTTTGGATAATGCCAGCGTGGAAGAGTTTGCAAAAGAACTTTCAATAAAAAGTTTATCAGGAAGATTTTAAAAGCAGCGTCAGCATTATTTGCTGGCCTTTTTCTTTTTTATCTGCAGGAACTTTTAATAAGAAGACATAAATTCTTTTTTAGATATAGCCAATGGCAGATTGCAGATCAGAAAAGAATAGCAGACCTTTTATGCGGCGTAAATACAATATTTATACAAGATATATGGAGGAATGAAGAATGAATGCAAGTGTAGCAATTCAGGTTTTACCATCTGTACAGGATGAAGAAGAAGTAATCCGTATCGTAGACGAGGTCATTGATTACATCAAATCCACAGGATTAAACTATTATGTAGGACCATGTGAGACATCAATTGAAGGCGATTATGATACTTTAATGGAAATCGTAAAGAACTGCCAGTTAGTGGCAGCAAAAGCAGGATGCAAAGCAATGAACACTTATGTTAAGATTTCTTACAAGGCGGAAGGAGACGTGCTGACCATTGACAAAAAGGTTACAAAGCATCACCAGTAAGCTTCCAGCAGTAGTAGCATTATGCCTTCTGATTCTGCTCTGGCAGTTTTTATGCCAGAGTGGGGCAGTTCCGGCATACATGCTGCCTTCTCCCGTGCAGGTGATAAAAGCGTTAGTGACTGATTTGCCAACGATATTAAAACATGCCAGTGTTACGTTGCAGGAAGCCTTTTACGGACTGTGTATCGGTGTTGGTTTAGCATTTGTTATGGCGACATTAATGGATCATTTTCAGATACTTAACAAGGCGTTGTATCCGATTCTGATTATCACACAGACGATTCCGACAATCGCTATCGCACCATTGCTTGTGCTGTGGATGGGATTTTACATGGCACCGAAAATTACTCTTGTTGTAATCACAACTTTTTTCCCAATTACAGTAGGCTTGCTTGACGGGTACAAGAGCGTGGATAAGGATTCCATTGATCTCATGCGGGCAATGGGAGCAACCAAAATACAGATATTTTTCCATGTGAAGTTTCCGACTGCATTGCCGCAGTTCTTTTCTGGTTTAAAGATTTCTGCTTCTTACGCAGTTGTAGGAGCGGTTATTTCTGAATGGCTCGGGGGATTTGAGGGACTTGGTGTTTACATGACAAGAGTTTCAAAGGCATATGCTTTTGATAAAATGTTTGCAGTTATTATTTTTATTGTCATTATCAGTCTTCTTTTAATGGGAGCGGTCAATCTCATCAAAACACTCTCTCTGCCGTGGGTGAGAGTGGAGAAAAAGGAAGCTTTGGAATAAAAAAAGATATATTTGGATATTTAAAATATCCTATATTAAAATCACATTCAAAGTAATCTATATGGATATATAATAGCATCCAAAAGAATCCATATGGGCATATATAATAATATCTAAAATAATCTATGTGATTTTGTACAAATAGTATCTGAAAATTTACAGGAGGAAATTATGAGAAAGTTAAACTGGAAAAAAATTGTTGCAGGAACTTTGAGTGCAATAATGTTATTATCTGTAACTGCATGTGGTTCTTCTAGCACAAAGAGCGAGAGTGCAAGCACAGAAGCAAGTAAAAAGGAGCTTACAAAAGTAACATTCTGCCTTGACTGGACTCCAAATACAAACCACACAGGAATTTACGCAGCAAAGGCACTTGGTTATTACGAAGATGCCGGGCTTGATGTTGAAATCGTACAGCCACCGGAAAATGGAGCAGCAACCATGTGCGCATCTGGTCAGGCTCAGTTCGCCATCGAAGCACAGGATACAATGGCAGCCGCACTTGATTCCGATGACCCCCTTGGAATCACAGCCGTTGCAGGACTGATTCAGCATAATACATCAGGAATCATTTCCAGAAAAGGAGATGGAATTACTAGCCCGAAAGGACTTGAAGGAAAGACTTATTCCACATGGGAATCTCCAATCGAGCAGGCTACTTTAAAAACAGTTATGAAAGATGAGGGAGCAGACTTCAGTAAAGTAAAATTAATCCCTAACAACATCACAGATGAGCCAGCTGCATTAAAAGCAAACCAGACAGACGCTATCTGGGTATTCTACGGATGGGGTGGAATCAACGCAGAAGTAGAAGGCGTTGACTGTGACTACTGGAACTTCAAAGATATCGACTCTGTATTTGATTACTACACACCAGTTATGATCGCAAACAATGACTTCTTAAAGAACTCACCAGATGAGGCAAAAGCATTCCTTGCAGCAACCAAAAAAGGATACCAGTACGCGATTGATAATCCAAAGAAAGCAGCAGACCTTCTTATCGCAGGAGATGACACAGGTTCCTTAAAAGGTTCTGAAGACTTAGTATATAAGAGTCAGGAATGGCTTTCTAAACAGTATGTAGCAGATGCAGACAACTGGGGAGTTATTGACGAGACAAGATGGAATAACTTCTACAAATGGCTCGCAGAGAATAAACTGACTACAAAAGACCTCACAGGAAAAGGTTTCTCAAACGACTATCTTCCTAAATAATTTGCAGGGATGGGCGAACAGACAGACGAGCCGCCAAAGACAGAAAAGCGAATCGCCATATAGCCATATCTGTGATTTTCGTTGCGGCGCGTTGAATATTCGCTTATACGCTCATATCCAACACTTGCTCCCAGACCACAGATATGGCTATATGGCGATTCGCTTTTCGTCAACTTTGTCTGTGGAAAATTATTAGAGAAAGGATAATATAATGGTTCTTTTAAAGGCTGAACATATTACAAAAAAATATAGTGGAAGAACTATAATCAAAGATATTAATATCGAATTGCATAAAGGAGAACTTATTTCACTTCTCGGAGTCAGCGGTTCTGGAAAGACAACTCTTTTCCATGTCCTTTCTGGACTGACAACTCCAGAGGAGGGAAGGGTATTGCTTAATGGTGAAGATATTACTTCTAGGCCAGGACAGATTAGTTATATGCTCCAGAAAGATTTACTTTTTCCACATAAAAAAATAATCGACAACACGGCATTACCGTTGGTTCTTCATGGAATGAGCAAAAACGAAGCAAGAAAAAAAGCACAGATGTATTTCAAAGACTTTGGACTTGAAGGAACAGAGTATCAATATCCTTCCCAGCTGTCCGGAGGTATGCGCCAGAGAGCAGCCCTGCTTAGAACATATCTTTCTTCTAATGGAGTTGCACTTCTTGATGAACCATTTAGTGCACTGGATACCATTACGAAAACAGCAATTCACAGATGGTATCTTGAAGTTATGCAGCATATTGATTTATCTACAATTTTTATAACACATGATATTGATGAGGCAATCCTTCTTTCAGACAGAATTTATATTCTCAATGGAAAGCCTGGAGAAATTCGAGATGAGATTATCATTAAAGAAAAGAAACCACGGGCGGAGGATTTTTACCTCACAGATGAATTCCTTGCATATAAACGGGAAATAATAGCGAAACTTTAGAAGTCCGGCTTGCCTGGTGGAAACAACGCTAATGCTTATCAGTGATAAATGGAAAGTTCTTGTTCAAAACCTATACTCGATGCGATGTCAGAGTGGGGAGAAAATTATCAAAACATGAAGGAGAAAGAAGTGTGAGTGAGAAATCAATAGAAAGTAACGGTATGAATAATGGTAGTAATAGAAAGAATGGAAATGTCAGAGAATCATTTAACAGTCAGTGGGGATTTATCCTTGCCTGTATCGGTTCTGCGGTTGGCATGGGAAATATATGGATGTTTTCCACAAGGGTTTCGCTTTATGGCGGTGGAGCATTTCTGATTCCATATATTATTTTTGTTGTTCTGATCGGAGCGACAGGTGTTATCGGTGAGATGAGTCTTGGCCGGGCAGCAAGATCTGGCCCCATTGATGCATTTGGCATGATCTGTGAGAAAAAAGGAAAGAGAAAGCTGGGAGAAGCTCTTGGAATGATTCCCGTACTTGGTTCGCTTGCGATGGCAATCGGCTATACTGTAGTTATGGGCTGGATTTTAAAATATGCAGCCGGAACTTTTACAGGAGCAACCCTCGCACCAGAGAGTGTAGAAGATTTCGGTGGGCGTTTTGGCAGTATGGCATCTGCGTTTGGAAACAATGTATGGCAGGTTATCGCGTTAGCTGCCTGTATGGCGATTTTGATGTTTGGCGTGGGAAGAGGAATTGAGAAAGCAAATAAGATACTCATGCCAGTATTTTTTGTGTTATTCGTGATTCTTGGTATTTATGTATTTTTCCAGCCGGGTGCTGCAGATGGGTATCATTATATCTTTCGTGTGGATAAAACCGCATTAATGAACCCTAAAACGTGGATATTTGCTTTAGGACAGGCTTTTTTCTCCCTTTCTGTCGCGGGAAATGGAACACTTATTTACGGTTCTTACCTTTCTGATGAGGAAGATATTCCGGCTTCAGCGGCAAGAGTAGCATTATTTGACACGATTGCAGCGATACTTGCAGCACTTGTCATTATTCCGGCAATGGCAACAACTGGGGCACAGCTTAACCAGGGAGGCCCGGGATTGCTGTTCGTTTACCTGCCAAATCTAATAAAATCAATGCCGGGAAGTACATTGATTGCGATGATTTTCTTTGTTGCGGTACTATTTGCTGGCATGACTTCATTGATTAACCTCTATGAGGCCCCGATTGCTACTGTACAGGAAAAATTACACGTTGGAAGAAAGGCAGCCTGTCTCATTATTGCCGCTATCGGTGTAGTTGTATCTTTGATGATTCAGGGAATTGTATCCGGCTGGATGGATGTCCTTTCAATTTATATTTGCCCTCTTGGCGCAGGACTGGCAGGAATTATGTTCTTCTGGATAGCTGGTAAAAAGTATGTGGAGGTACAGGTCAACAAGGGAAGAAAAAATAAATTTACAGAATTATATTTTCCGATATGTAAGTATATTTATGTGCCGGTATGTATTTTAGTCCTTATACTAGGAATCGCACTCGGCGGAATCGGATGATATAAAGATAAAAATGTAAAATGTATTGGGACGTACCGAGAGGTGCGAGTTATGGAGAGAAAGTTATGAGAAAGTTTAAATATACAATCAAAGAAGAACAGGGAATTCATGCCCGCCCAGCATCTTTCCTGATTCAGGAAGCCAGAACATATGAAAGCAGAATCACTCTTCGGGTAAAAGGAAAAGAAGCAGATGCATCGAATATTATCGCTGTGATGGCATTGGATGTGATGTGCGGACAGAAAGTTGAAGTAGAAATATGCGGAACCGATGAGGGAGTCGCATATCGAGGGATGAAAAAGTTCTTTGAGGAAAACCTTTGAAGAACTTTTGATTTTACAGTAGAACGGACGAATCCGAAGAAGAAAATAATCTATATTTGTGACTTTAGTTGCTGCGCTTTGAATGCTCGCTTACGCACTTGCATCCAAACCTTGCTCCGGGGCCACAAATATAGATTATTTTCTTCTTCGGATTCTGTCTGTGGCTGTTGAAGTAAAAGATTCTTTTCTGCCGAATCAGCCAACTTCTTTGATGATGTAAACGGATTGAGAGAGAAGATGGAATATAATATGAAGAATACTGTCTAAATATCAATCTTCCCAAATTTATCTTTTAGAGTTTGTTTGTTTTGCAGCCTCACAACCCTCAGAATTTCTTCATTTTATTGACAAAACTTTGTTTTTTACTGTAAAATGAGATTGATAGTATCAGGAATAATAGGAGAAATTTATGGGCAAGTCAGAAAAGCAGATTGAAAAAGAAAAAGCACGTAATCAGAGGATTATAGATACTGCCTTTCAGATTTTTGTAGAGAAAAAAATAGAAGCAGTGACTATGGAAGAAATTGCAAGGAAAGCAGGTATCGGAAGAGCAACACTTTTCCGCTGCTATTCAAGTAAGCCAGAACTTGTTATGGCTGTATGTACTGCAAAGTGGAAGGCATATTTTGATAAGTTAGATGCGATCAGGCCACTGGAAAGTATCCACGATATTCCGGCGATTGATCGTTTTATATTTACATTAGATGGTTATATTGATATGTATCAGAATCATAAAGATCTACTCCAGTATAACGACAACTTTAACCACTATATGGTACACCAGAAAGGTATTGCTGCGGAGAAGTATGAAGAATTTTATAAATCATTATATTCGATGAACACGAGATTACACTGGATGTATGAGAAGGCAAAAGAGGATAAAACATTCCGTACAGATATTCCAGAAGAACAGTTCTTCCGGGTGACATTTCATTCGATGATGGCAACCTGTGCGTATTATGCGGGGGGATTTATCTGGGGGTCGGAAGAGAATAAAGATTATACCGAGGAACTCATAAGATTAAAAGAAATGATATTGAAGTACGTTACTATTTAATTCATTAGATACACTACAGACGAAGCCATTGCCCCAATAAGGCATATTTGTGATTTTAGTTGCGGCGTGTTGAATGTTCGCTTTATGCGCGAACATCCAACACTTGCTCCGAGACCATAAATATGTCTTATTGGGGCAATGGCTTTTGTGCTGTGGCTGGAGAAGATGAATTAAACAGGGGGAGGGGATTTGGGGATAGAAGCTGATGTATTCTGCTTATTCGACAATGACTGGTAGCAGAGGGTATGATTTGACCTGCCTATATGTAATAGTAAGATAAAAAAATCTATCTACAATATTTTGAGAGCAAGCAGAAAATTTCTGTCCTCTCCCCCCAAAATCCCCACAACCATTATTTGATTCAAACAAAATCCAGCCAAAGACAGCCCGGGAAGAGAACCGATACCCTATATTTGTGGCCTCGGAGCAAGGTTTAGATGCGAGCGCATAAAGCGAGCATTTAAACCGCCGCGACTAAAGTCACAAATATAGGGTATCGGTTCTCTCCCCGGGCGTCTGTCTCTTAATGAATTAAATAGTAATTATAATCACTTGATTTGAGAATGGGATAAATATATAATCAGGATATATTTTGATAGAATATATAGAATCTTAATACAGAAGGAGAACTTTTAACAAGGATAAATATGAATTTCACTGGTGAGGAGTAAGCTTATGAACATTTTTGACGTTATCGGTCCGGTTATGGTAGGACCTTCGAGTTCCCATACAGCGGGAGCAGTAAGAATTGGTTATGTAGCAAGACAGCTTTTTGGCGAAGAAGTGAGAGAGGCAAAGATTTTACTTTATGGTTCTTTTCTTGCAACAGGAAAGGGGCATGGCACAGATAAGGCACTGACAGCTGGCCTTCTTGGAATGCAGACGGATGATTACCGAATTCCAAAAAGTATTGAGATTGCAGAGGATAAAGGTATGAAGATTGCTTTTGGCGAGGCGGTATTGAAGGAAGCACATCCGAATACGGCACAGCTTTATTTGAAAGGCATTTCGGGAAAGACGATGGAGCTTGTGGGACAGTCGCTTGGAGGCGGACGGATTAATATTGCAGAGATTGATGGCATTGAGACGAATTTCTCTGGGGAGAATCCAACATTGATCGTGCATAATCTCGATCAGCCAGGACATGTATCGGAAGTAACTTCCATGCTTGCTCATAAAGGTGTGAATATTGCGACCATGCAGTTATATCGTTCCTCAAAGGGTGGTAAAGCAGTTATGGTTGTGGAGTGTGATCAGGAAGTTCCGCAGGAGGGAATCCGTTGGCTGGAGCGAGTGGAAGGTGTACTGAAAGTAACCTATCTTGGAAAATCGGAGGAAAAGTAAATGATAGAATATCACAGCATACAGAATATATTAGACCTTTGTAAAGAACAGGATAAAAAGATTTGGGAAGTTGTTTTACAGGCCGATATGGATGAGAGCGGGGCATCAGGAGAGCAGGTTTTTGAGAAAATGCGTTTTATGTATAGGGCAATGCAGGAGGCAGACCAGAGTTATGAGGCAAATTTAAAGTCTCAGAGCGGAATGGTTGGTGGAGACGGTGAAAAAATGCGTCAGTATAATGCCACTGGGAAAAATTTATGCAGTGAGTATTCCAGTCTTGCAATGGAAAAAGCATTAAAGATGGGAGAGTCGAATGCCTGTATGAAGAGAATTGTGGCAGCTCCTACAGCCGGCTCCTGTGGAGTAATCCCGGCAGTTCTTTTAAGTTACGAAGAAAATAAAAATGCAGAGGAAGATGAACTGGTAAAAGCATTATTTGTCGCTTCTGGTATCGGAAAAGTTGTGGCCGAAAATGCTTCGATTGCCGGAGCATTTGGTGGGTGTCAGGCAGAAATCGGAACAGCAAGTTCTATGGCGGCAGGTGCACTTGCTTACCTGCAAGGAGCAGATAATGAACAGATTATGCAGGCAGCGACCTTCGCCTTAAAAAATATGCTTGGGCTTGCATGTGATCCGGTTGGCGGTCTGGTAGAAGTCCCTTGTGTTAAAAGAAATGTAGCAGGAGTTGTGAATGCGATTTCAAGTGCCCAGCTTGCGCTTGCAGGTATTACCAGTGTGATCACTCCAGATGACACGATTGACAGTATGCGCCGTATAGGAAATGATCTTCCATCCTGCCTGAAAGAAACCAGTAAAGGTGGTCTTGCAGTGACAGAATCGGCAAAACGTATTATGGAACAGTTTAAGAATCATTAAACTTCTGGTTTGCCGCAGGCAAAGGAGACGCCGCTGAAGAAAGCCTATCCCCTATATTTGTGACTTTAGTCGCGGCAGTTTGAATGCTCGCTTATACGTGCTCGCATCCAACCTTTGCTCCGAGGCCACAAATATAGGGGATAGGCTTTCTTCGGTGGCTGTACTTTGGTTGTAGAAGTAATATCAGAATTTTATATTGGAGAGATTTGAGAAAGATTTCAGATGATTGTAGCTTTCTGGAAAATGGAATATTAAAGATTGACATGAGGACTGATGGAGATTCAATATTTTCTGGCTTTTCCTTTACATCTTTTAATTGATTTGAATGCTTTAGAATAACCAGCCGCTATAGATATTTTTTGAGCAATCCGCTTATAGATTCTTCTGTAGCGGCGTCTGTTCCATAGTCTCACAAATCAGAAGTTAGCAGATTTTAAAAGTGTGAAGAATAAATTTGCCACACCGCAAAGGCACATAATAAGAATCGGATTCAGCTTCCATTTTCTAAGAGCAATAAAGGCTGCAATAAAAAGAAGAAGAGCGAATACATTTACTGAAGAAATGTGTAAGGCTTTCCCGGAAAGAACAGCGGTCTGAAACATAGAAAATCCGGCAGCAGTAATCAGTGCAACAACGGCAGGCCGCAGACTCGAAAGAATATTGCTGATTGCTGAAGTTTCTTTGTATTTACAATATACAAGTGCAAGAATAGATACCAGAATACAGGAAGGAAAAATCGAGCCGAAAGTAGCGGCAAGAGCACCGGGGATTCCAGCAATCTGCAGACCGGTAAATGTGGCAGAATTGACACCGATTGGACCAGGTGTCATTTCTGCGATTGTGATAAGATTCGTGAATTCGTTCATGGTAAGCCATCCATGAGTTTCTACAACCTGGCTTTGAATCAGCGGAATTGCAGCGTACCCACCGCCGACACTAAAAAGCCCAATCTGTACGAAACTCAGAAATAATTGTATATAAATCATAATTTCGTCTCCTGTAAGCATTTTTGTTTCTGTGTTTCCTTCTGTGTTTGTCTGAGAAAAAATGGTCTGTACTGATACCATATAAACTGAATGATGCCGATACATGCGGCTACAAGAATAATATAAACAACGTTTACGCCTAAGAAAAAGTCACATACAAAAGCAGCGGTCATGATAAAAATAGACAGGCTGCTTTTTTCTTTTAATACACTTTCTCCAAGGCTGCACGCAGCATCTAAAATGACGGCAGCAACTCCTGCCTGCATTCCTTTTAACACGACAGCTACCCATACATTTGTTGAAAAAATAGCGTAGAAAAAAGAAACGACAGATAAAATAATCATCGGTGGCAGAATTGTTCCGAGCGTTGCCACAATCATTCCGGCAAAACCATATACATTCCAGCCGACCAAAATAGCAGCATTTACAGCAATCGCTCCAGGACAGGACTGTGCAAGAGCGGTAAAATCGAGCATTTCCTGCTCATCAATCCAATGTAGTTCATCTACGAATTTATGCTTCATAAAAGTGACGATGACAAAGCCGCCGCCAAATGTAAAAGCACTGATATAAAGTGTTGTAAGAAATAACACCCATAGTTTGTGCGGTTTATTTTTCATGAAATCCCTCTTACTTTCCAGAGAGTGTTTGAAAAATTATTCCTGTAATCTGCACACCCTACTTTGCGGTATATTTTACAGAAAGCATTTTTCAAACATGCTCTAAAGATATTACAAATTAAGTCTTTTTACATTATTAATATATCACTTGCGAGATTATTTTAAAAATACTATAATTATAATAAAGTTCATAGATAAAAAACTATAAAATAGAAATCGGATTTGAGAAAGGAGGAATAGCGTGTCCATTCGCCATTTTAGAATTTTCATCGCCGTAGCGGAAGAAGAAAATATCACAAAAGCTGCCAAAAAGCTGTATCTGACACAGCCAACGGTAAGTGTTGCCATAAAAGAGATAGAAGAGCATTATGGGGCAAGATTTTTTGAGAGAATTAATCAGAGACTTCATATTACAGAAGAAGGAAAGAGATTTCTCGACTATGCAAAGCATTTCATTGCGATGTATGATGAGATGGAAATTGCATTTAAAAATACAGACTTTACCGGAAGACTCCGAGTAGGAGCGAGTGTAAATATAGGAACTTATTATATTCCAAGACTCATCCGGGAATTTCGGGACAGGTATCCGGGAATAAATGTGCAGGTAAAGATAAATACAACCGCTGTTGTAGAAAAAGAACTGTTAGATGGAAAGTTAGATCTGGCACTCGTAGGGGGAACGATACAGTCAGAACATATCGTTGCAGAACCGCTATTTTATGAGAAATATACCGCCATATGCGCCCCGGAGCATCCGATGGCAGGAAAAACGGTACCACTAGAAGAATTTATGAAAGAGCCGCTTTTATCCAGAGAAAAAAGCAGTGGTGCATATGAAGTATTCCAGAGTGCGGTAAATCAGACTGGACTTACCGTCACTCCAGTATGGGAAAGCACATCCCAGACAACACTTATGGAAGCGGTACATTATGGATTAGGGGTAACGATCGTTCCAGAACAGATGATAAAAAGAGAAGTAAGAGAGGGGCGATTATCCCAGATTACCTTCTCCGATTTCTCTTTCCAGAATACGATTCATATAGCCTATCATCATAGCAAATATCTGTCTCCATCGATAAAGAAATTTATTCTTCTGGTAAAAACTTTGGATCCTCCAGAATCTGTTCCAGAGTAATATTGTAAAAGAAATCGTGAACCAGTGAATCAAACTTCTTCCACATAGGAAGCGTCCGGCACTGGTTCGCTCTTGGACAATCTTCCGCATCATCCATAAGACAAGCCACAGGAGCAAGCGTTCCTTCGGCCACTTCCAGAATCTCTCCGACACTATATTCTGCCGGTGTGCGGGTAAGCTGGTATCCCCCACCCTTACCACGCAGTCCTTTTAACATCTTTTGTTTTACAAGAGACTTCAGGATACTTTCCAGATATTTATCGGAAATAGCCTGTCTCTTTGCAATATCTTTAAGGGGGATATACCCCTCATTGCCATGCTCCGCTAAGTCTAACATGACGCGGAGGGCATAACGTCCTTTGGTTGAAATCATAAAATAATCCTCTTTCGTAATAATATGACTTTATTATAACATAGTAGGTTAGTTCGTTAAAGGGGGGACAGACGCCCGAGAAGAGAACCGATATCCTATATTTGTGTCTTTAGTCGCGGCGGTTTGAATACTCGCTTTATGTGCTCGCATCCAAACCTTGCTCCGAGGCCACAAATATCGGGTATCGGTTCTCTTCTCGGGCTGTCTTTGGCTGGATTTTGTTTGAATTAAATAGTGGTTGGAGGGATTTGGGGATGAAAGTTGAAGTCTTTGATTTATTATCCGTAGGTCCGTGCACTGTTTAATTCGTTTGTTGTTTACTAATGAATTAAATCGTTAGACAATATTTTTTCAACTTCAGTAACTGGCTTTTCTATTACTTCAGCAATTACTTCCAAAGGAATGCCCGCTTTATACATTCGTTGTGTATAGCTGGTTGTTGCTTCGTTAAATCCTTCTCTTCGACCAGATTCTTTATGGTCTGTCCATGCGTTTCTCATGTTTATTGTATCCTCCTTTTCTGGAATTGAAAAATGTAATCCTGTAAATGTGTTTATAATCTGTGCAGCAGTAACGGAAAGAGCAGAATAGCCTGGATCAGAAAGTAGAATATCCATTTGTTCTTCATCAGAAATTACTTTTAATATATGCATAAGTCGGCCAAATTCTGTATGAAATTTCGTGAAATCAGAAATATTGTTGCATGATATTAAATGAAGTTTGTAATCTGGAAGAAATTCTTTAAGGGATTCATCTGTCTCAGAAAACATCTCCTGAAGGCTTTTTGCCGCATCCCATCCGTCATTGCCAAAATATATAGTAACAGTAATAACTGGGACAAGGCGATCATCTGGATGCCATCCCGATAAAAATTCTTCTGTAGTTTCTTTAAAATTTGGATTTTGTTTTCGTATTTTTCTGTATTTTTTTGTTTTTTCATTTACTTGTGCAGAATAATTAATCGCATCATAGAGCATATTTCTGACAGGCATTGCATAATGGATATGAGATTGATTCTCAACTCCAAACAGTACATAAAGGGTATTTTTATATTCTTTTGCAATACAACCTTTTAAAATATCCCGAAATTTTTGTATTGTAGCTAATTCTCCGCGTTTCCCGAGCGGAAGAGTGATTTCAGAAGTATCTCGTTCAATTAAATTCTCTGGAAGTATTCTTTGTTGCCCATCATAAATAAGATAATTAAAAACATCAGCAAAAATCTCATTATTGGACAAATATTCTTTAGTAAGTGTATCAGCTTGTCTCATAAACACTCACCTCGAAATAAAAATTATTTTGTCTGAATATATGATACAATAAAATTAACATAAAATCAATATTTTTCCAAAAAATAACATATAAAAATTAAATGTAGAGAGATTGTAGCTGTCTGATTTTTCATTTTTTGTCTTTGGTAAAATAGGAGAATTTAAATATGGAAATTTTTTGCAAGTCCGTATCCAGCCAAAGACAGAAGCCAGAGAGCTATCGAATCCATATTTATGGCCTGAGAGCAAGTGTTGAATGCGAGCGTGGGGCGAATATTCAACCCGCAGAGATAGAGTCACAAATATAGGATATTTTTTCTCTTTGGGAGCGTCTATGTAGCCTTAACTGCATCAAATCACTATTTTTTTGAAAAAAAATTATCCCTCAAAAACCGCATGGTTAAGCCATATTTCCCGCTTTTCAAAAATTGTTTTTAAATAAATCCCTATAAACCTATTTACAAAGTAGGTTAATAGTGATATTATCATAGCCATGAGATACATGAAAGAAATAATCAATAAAAAACGAGATTTTAAAATAAGGAGGAACAAGACAATGGCAAACATTTACAAAGGAACATTAGGACTGATCGGAAATACACCTCTTGTTGAGGTTGCTAATATTGAAAAGGAATTAGGATTAAAGGCAAGAGTATTAGTTAAGCTTGAGTACTTCAATCCAGCAGGAAGTGTTAAGGACAGAATCGCAAAAGCGATGATTGAAGATGCAGAAAAGAAAGGAATTTTAAAAGAAGGTTCCGTAATCATCGAGCCAACATCCGGTAACACAGGAATCGGTCTTGCATCTATTGCAGCAGCAAAAGGATACAGAATCATCCTTACAATGCCTGAGACAATGAGTGTTGAGAGAAGAAATATTTTAAAAGCTTACGGTGCTGAGATTGTTCTTACAAGCGGAGCTAAGGGAATGAAAGGTGCTATTGCAAAGGCAAATGAACTTTCAGAAGAAATCGAAGGAAGCTTCATTCCGGGACAGTTTGTAAACCCGGCAAACCCGGCAATCCATAAAGCAACAACTGGTCCTGAGATCTGGAATGATACAGATGGAGAGGTTGATATCTTTATTGCAGGTGTTGGTACAGGTGGAACTTTAACAGGTACAGGCCAGTACTTAAGAGAACAGAAACCAGAAGTGAAGATTGTAGCTTTAGAGCCAGATACATCACCAGTTTTATCTGAAGGTAAGGCAGGCCCACATAAGATTCAGGGTATCGGAGCTGGATTTGTACCAGATGTATTAGATACAAAGATTTATGATGAGATTTTCAGAGCAACGAATGAGGATGCTTTTGCAACAGCAAAGCTTTTAGCAAAGAAAGAAGGGATTTTAGTAGGTATTTCCTCCGGAGCATCTTTACACGCAGCAATTGAATATGCGAAGAAGCCAGAGAACGAAGGAAAGACTATTGTAGCGCTTCTTCCAGATACAGGAGACAGATATTACTCTACAGCATTATTTACAGAATAATGCCGGGCATTCTTAATCTCAAAGCTTAATGCATAAGACAGGTACGAAATCCAGTACAGAATTTGTAATTGAATAGAGGAAAAGGGTGATAAATAAATGAATCTTTCGAAGAAAAGCAGGTATGGGATTACCGCATTGATCGATCTGGCAGTATATGCCAAAGACCAGTGCGTTCAGTTAAGCAGTATCGCAGAGCGCAATAATATATCTGTAAAGTATCTGGAACAGATTTTTTCGAGTCTGAGAAAGTCAGGTCTGGTAAGAAGCGTAAAGGGACCACAGGGCGGTTATCTTTTAGCAAAAAGACCAGAAAGTATTACCGTAGCAGATGTAATTCATGCGTTAGATGGAAGCTATCTTCTGGAAGATGAAAGAAGTGTGGTAAGCGGAACAGACGAAAAGGGAATATCCACTGCGATACAGAAACTTCTGATTGATCAGATGAATGATCAGACGGATAGATTATTGAAACAATTAACATTAAGAAATCTGGTAGATTCCTCAATGGAGTACAGTCAGGTTGGACATGAAATGTATTACATTTAAGTAAGATTAAAATTAAATTTTTAGATTAGATAGATAAAAATAGATAAAATTTTTAGATACTCAAGAGGGTAGACATGAAGACAAAGAGATTAGAGACAGATGTGTTAATCATCGGTGGAGGAACAGCAGGCTGCTTTGCTGCCTATACTTTGGGAAAAGAAGCAGGGGTAAGCGTTCTGATAGCGGAAAAAGCGAATATTAAGAGAAGCGGCTGTCTGGCAGCTGGGGTTAACGCTTTAAATGCATATATTACAGAAGGACATGTCCCTCAGGATTATGTGGATTACGCAAAGAAGGATGCCCACGGAATTGTCAGAGAGGATTTGCTTTTATCCATGTCTGAGCGACTGAATCATGTAACGAAGGTTCTTGATGATTTAGGACTCGTTATCCTGAAAGATGAGAACGGTAAGTACGTTGCAAGAGGAAACAGAAATATAAAGATTAACGGTGAAAATATCAAGCCTCTTTTAGCAGAAGCGGCAATGTCACAGGACAATGTCACAGTGCTTGAGAGAGTGAATATCACCGATTACATAATAGAAGAAAATGAAATCAAAGGAGCCTGGGGCTTTAATATAGAAGAAAACGTTTTCTATGATATCCGGGCAAAAGCAGTTCTTTGTGCAACTGGTGGAGCCGCAGGGCTTTACCGCCCGAACAATCCGGGATTTTCAAGACATAAGATGTGGTACTCCCCATTTAATACCGGAGCCGGATTTGCAATGGGAATTTTAGCCGGAGCAGAAATGACAACATTTGAGATGCGTTTTATCGCATTGCGATGTAAAGATACGATTGCACCGGTTGGAACAATCGCACAGGGTGTCGGAGCCAGGCAGATGAACTCTCACGGTGAGATTTATGAGACAAAATACGGTCTTACAACTTCTCAGCGATTATATGGAACAGTAACTGAGAACAGAGAGGGACGCGGTCCTTGTTATCTAAAGACAGACGAAATCAGTGCAGCACAGGAACAGGATTTATACAGAGCGTACCTCAACATGGCACCAAGCCAGACACTCAAATGGTTAGAAGGTTCGAGAGGACCGGCGAGTGAGAATGTCGAAATCGAAGGAACAGAACCTTACATTGTAGGTGGTCATACCGCAAGTGGTTACTGGGTAGATAACGGCAGAAGAACAACAGTGAAAGGTTTATTTGCCGCCGGAGATGTTGCCGGAGGATGCCCACAGAAATACGTAACCGGAGCATTGGCAGAAGGCGAGATTGCCGCCGAATCCATGACGAAATACTTAAAAAACTTAAATGCAGACAGCGAAAAATCAAATGCTATAAAGAAAATTGAAACAAAAATAGATAATGCTTCTATATTAAAGAAAAAAGAGTATGAAGCACATTTGACAGCAGAAGGAAAAGACAGCGAAGATACATTTTTCATTACTGCAGAACAGCTTGAAGAGGCAATGCAGAAAGTCATGGATCAGTATGCCGGAGGAATCGCTACCGATTATCAGTACAATGAAGAGAGACTGGTAATCGGTAAGAAGCGAATCGGTGAATTACTTGGCATGATTGATGAACTCAAGGCAAAAGATATGTTTGAGTTAAAAGATATCTACGAAGTAAGAGAGAGACTGATTGTGTGTCAGACTTTGATTGAACATTTAAGAGCTAGAAAAGAGACAAGATGGCACAGCTTTGGAGAGAATACAGACTATCCGGAAGAGAGCAATCAGTGGCTTAAATATGTGAATTCAAAAAGAAAGCCAGACGGCGGGACAGAAATCATTTTCAGAGAACTGGTGACAGGAGGCAAGGTATATGAGTGTACGGATTTTACAGAATAAATGTGTGGGATGCGGAAAATGCCTTTCCGTCTGTCCCGGGAATCTCTTAAAAAAAGGCGAGGACGGCAAGGTACATATTCGAAATATCAGAGACTGCTGGGGCTGTACCGCCTGCTTAAAAGAATGTCACACGGGAGCAATTCTTTACTTCTTAGGTGCTGACATGGGAGGCATGGGTTCCATGCTTTCTGTCAAGGAAAAAGGCGATGTCCGCATATGGCGTGTCGATAGTCCGAACGGTGAGACAAAGACCATTGAGATAAACATGAAAGATTCTAACAAATATTAGCATAGAAAACATTTTAAAGGAGGAAATGAGATGGGAACATTATCACATCTTGATGAACTGGAAGCAGAAGCAATATACATAATGAGAGAAGTAGCAGCAGAATGTGAAAAGCCAGTTATGCTTTACTCAATCGGAAAGGACAGTTCCGTAATGCTGCATCTGGCAATGAAAGCATTTTACCCGGAAAAGCCACCGTTCCCATTTATGCATATCGATACAACATGGAAATTCAAAGAAATGATCGAATTTAGAGATAAGATTGCAAAAGAAAAAGGAATCGACATGATTGTATACACAAATGAAGAAGGTGTAAAACAGGGAATCAATCCATTTGACCACGGCTCAGCCTACACAGACATCATGAAGACACAGGCATTAAAACAGGCACTCACAAAATACGGATTTACCGCAGCATTTGGCGGCGGTCGTCGTGATGAAGAAAAATCAAGAGCCAAAGAGAGAATTTTCTCCTTTAGAAATAAAGAACAGGCATGGGATCCTAAGAACCAGCGCCCGGAAGTGTGGAAGTTATATAATACACAGATTAAACAGGGTGAAAGTATTCGAGTATTCCCAATCTCTAACTGGACAGAGAAAGATATCTGGCAGTACATCAAACGCGAAAACATCGAAATCGTACCACTTTATTATGCGGCAGAGCGTCCGGTAGTAGAGCGTGACGGCAATATCATCATGGTAGATGATGACAGAATGAAGCTTCGTCCCGGTGAAAAGATTGAACATAAGAGCGTAAGATTCCGTACTCTTGGATGTTACCCGTTAACAGGTGGTATTGAATCTACCGCACATACATTAGACGAGATTATTGATGAGACACTTAGCGCAGTAGATTCCGAGAGAACCAGCCGTGTTATCGACCATGACGGCGGAGCAGCCAGCATGGAAAGAAGAAAGAAAGAGGGGTACTTCTAAGATGAAAGGATTATTAAAATTTATTACATGCGGAAGCGTGGATGACGGAAAATCAACATTAATCGGACATATCCTGTATGACTCCAAGCTTCTTTATACAGACCAGGAAAAAGCACTCGAGCTTGACTCAAAAGTAGGAAGCCGCGGTGGAAAAATAGACTACTCTTTATTGCTTGACGGATTAATGGCAGAGAGAGAACAGGGTATCACGATAGACGTAGCTTACAGATATTTCACAACAGATAATCGAAGCTTTATCGTAGCAGATACTCCAGGACATGAAGAATATACAAGAAACATGGCAGTTGGTGCATCTTTTGCAGACTTAGCCGTTATTCTTCTGGACGCAACACAGGGCGTACTTGTACAGACAAGACGTCACGCAAGAATCTGTGCATTAATGGGAATTAAATATTTCATTTTCGCAGTAAATAAGATGGATCTTGCAAAGTATAGTGAAGAAAGATTCCGTGAAATCGAAAAACAGATCGAAGCATTAAAAGCAGAACTTGACCTGGAAAATGTATACATCGTTCCAGTATCCGCTACAGAAGGTGACAACGTAACAAAAGTTTCCGACAACATGACATGGTATGAAGGAAAGCCAATCCTTTCTATCTTAGAGCAGGTTGACATTGATGAAAATCAGGAAGAAGGCTTCTACCTTCCTGTACAGAGAGTATGCCGTCCAAATCATCAGTTCCGTGGATTCCAGGGACAGATTGAAAGTGGAAGCATCAAGGTAGGCGATGAGATTACTGCATTGCCAAGTATGGAAAAAGCACACGTTAAATCCATTCATGTAACAGACAAAGATGTACAGTCTGCAGAAAAAGGACAGCCGGTAACAATCCAGCTTGACCGAGAAGTAGACGTATCAAGAGGATGTGTCTTATCCGCAGGTGCAGGAGAAAAGGTAACTTCTTCAGTAGAAGCAACTCTCCTCTGGATGGATGATGACAAACTTGAAAGTGGAAAGAACTACTTCGTAAAATTAGGAACCAGATTAGTACCTGGTATCGTTTCAAAAATCCTTTACTCCATTGATGTAAATACAGGAGAACAGAAGCCCGCCGATTCCTTAGGAAAGAACGAAATCGCAGAGTGCGAGATTACATTTGTAGACCGTGTTGTAGCAGATGAATTTAAGGATCACAAGACATTAGGAGAATTAATCCTGATTGACCGTGTAACCAATATGACTTCTGCCTGCGGTGTTGTTACAGAAGTAAAAGAAGACGGACAGGAAGCAGGAAAGAAAGCAGATCAGCTTCGTGCCGTAATCAAAGGACAGAGAGCAGCAACCATTCCATTTGACCTTGCAGATGACAATATCACAAGAAGCTTTGTAGAACAGGTAGAAAAAGAACTGACATTAGGTGGAAGACATACATACCTTTACGCACCAAAAGATGATGAGCCAGTAGGACTTGTCGTAAGACATTTAAACAGAGCGGGTATTATCGTATTACTTGTTCTTAATAAAGACTTAAAGAATAAAGAAGAAATCAAAAACTCCTTATCCAAGTACAGCAAATACATTAAGAACTGGGAAGAAGGAGAAAAAGGAGACGTGGACAGCACAGTACAGACAGTCCGTAAGATTACAGAGTATGCGGAAGATGTATACGGTGTTGCAAGTCACATCTAAAAGGAGAGATGGAAATGAAGTTTAACACAAAGATTCTTCATGGAAAAGCAGGAAGAAATACGCCGGACGGAGGAACACTTCCGGGAATCAGTCAGGTAAGTGCATTTTCTTACGATTCCTCAGAACATCTCGAAAAAGTATTTGGAAATAAAGCACCTGGATTTGCTTATACACGAATCGGTAATCCGACTGTCGCAGCATTTGAACAGAGAATCAATGAATTAGAAGGAGGCGTGGGCGCAGTTGCCTGTGCCTCTGGAATGGCAGCCATCACCGCAGCACTGTTAAATGTATTAAGTGCTGGAGATGAAATCATTGCAGGAAGCGGATTATTCGGAGGAACCATCGACTTATTCAAGGATTTAGAAGCGTTTGGTATTACGACACATTTCATTCCACATATTACCGTGGAAGACATCAAGACGGTTTTAAATCCAAATATCAAGGTGGTTTTCGGAGAACTGATTGGCAATCCGGGACTTGATGTAGTAAATATCAAAGAAGTAACTGATTTCCTTCATGAAAATGGAGTACCATTTATCGCGGATGCCACCACGGCAACCCCTTATCTGGTAAATGCCTTATCATTAGGAGCAGATGTTGTTATTCATTCCAGTTCAAAATACATCAACGGAAGCGGCAATTCCATCAGCGGAATCATCGTGGATGGTGGAAAGTTCAAATGGGATAAAGACAGATATCCGGCAATGAAGGAATACAGCAAATACGGAAAGTTTGCTTATACTGCAAGACTTCGAAACGATGTGTGGAGAAATATGGGTGGGTGTCTCGCGCCAATGAACGCTTACCTCAATATTTTAGGGCTTGAAACACTCGGTATTCGAATGAAAGTACTTTGTCACAATGCACTGACACTTGCAAAGGCATTAGAGGAATTGGCAGGAATTACAGTAAACTATCCGGGACTGGAAAGCAGTCCATACAAACCGCTTGTCGATGGACAGTTCGGAGGACTGGGAGGTGCCATCCTCACAATCCGGGCAGGTTCAAGAGAAAAAGCATTTAAACTGATTAATTCTTTAAAATATGCACATATCGCAACCAATATCGGCGATTTAAGAACGTTAGTCATTCATCCATCATCAACGATTTATCTGCACAGTACCAAAGAAGAACAGGAATACGCAGGGGTATATGAGGATACGATTCGAATCAGTGTCGGCATTGAAGATGTGGAAGATTTAATTGCGGACTTTACACAGGCGATAGAAAATATATAATGTAATTATTCAAAGCTATATAAGCAAAGAACCATCAAAGTTGTGATTTGCAAATAGCGTTGAATGGTTACAAAAAATTTAGCAGTATAGAAATGAAAAAAGGGTATTTCATTTAATTACAGGAGGACAAAATGGCAGTAGATTATGCAACTCTGAAAAAGGGCGGATTTATGCGACAGAAACAGAAAAATAATTTTTCTTTAAGACTTCGTACTGTCGGCGGACATATGAGTGCAGAGCAGCTTGCAAAGGTTGCTGAAGTTGCAGAAAAATACGGTGAAGGATATGTACATTTAACATCCAGACAGGGTGTGGAGATTCCTTTCATTAAGTTAGACCAGATTGAAGAAGTAAAAAATGCATTAGCAGAAGGGGATGTTGTTCCAGGTGTATGTGGGCCTCGAGTAAGAACCGTTACTGCCTGTCAGGGTGCAGCAATCTGTCAGAGCGGCTGTATTGATACTTACGCATTGGCAAAGGAACTTGATGAGAGATATTTCGGTTACGAACTTCCTCATAAGTTCAAATTCGGTATCACAGGATGCCAGAATAACTGCTTAAAAGCAGAGGAAAATGACGTAGGAATCAAAGGTGGAATGCAGGTTGCATGGGTAGAAGATAAATGTATCCAGTGTGGTGTCTGCGTAAAAGCCTGCCGAAATGAAGCAATTACTTTAGAAGACGGAAAAATCAGTATCGACACAGGAAAATGTAACTACTGCGGACGATGTGTAAAGTCCTGTCCAGTAGATGCTTACGATGCACAGCCAGGATATATCGTTTCTTTTGGTGGAACATTCGGAAATCACATCAGCAAGGGTGAGACAATTATTCCATTTATCGAAAGCCACGAAAAGTTATTAAAAGTATGCGATGCAGCATTAAAATTCTTTGAACAGAACGGAAAAGCAGGAGAGAGACTCAAGTTCACGATCGACCGTACTGGAAAAGAGGCATTTGAAAAAGCAATCAAGGAGGCCTATGAAAATGAGTGAAATACATTTTGACGAACAGGTAGATATTACTGATGTTGTATGTCCCGTTACATTTGTAAAAGCAAAAGTAGCATTAGAAGAAATGGATGAAGGACAGGTTTTAGCCGTAAAAATGAATGATGGCGAGCCAGTACAGAATGTTCCAAGAAGTATCAAAGAAGAAGGACATCAGATCTTAAAATTAGATACAAACGATGATGGAACTTATACTTTATTCGTAAAGAAAGTTGGAGAATAAAGTTACATATAGGAAGTTAAAGGAATAAAACAGGAAAATCCCAGAGTATATTTGAAAAATACTTTTTAAAAGATAAGCATTTCATAAAGTAGGAAGTGCTGATTATTTCTTGATTTTTCAGATATCTTCTGAAATAGGAGAGCAGTTATGGCAGAAAGATTAAACAAAGACAGCTTTCAGGAAAAGGTGTTAAATGCATCAGGTCTTGCAATCGCAGACTTCTACTCTGACAGTTGTATTCCATGCAAAAAGTTATCTCCGATACTTGCAGATTTGGACGAAAAATATCCAGACGTATACATCGGAAAAGTAAATATTGTTTACGAGCAGGAACTCATCGAAGAGTACAGCGTTATGTCCTCTCCAGTACTTATTTTCTTCAAAAACGGAGAAGAGGTAGACCGAATTACAGGGGCTGTAAGTAAACATAAAATCGAAGAAGCGATTGAAAAGAATAAGTAGTAAAGTATATAATAAAAACTGATAAAAGACAGAATAAAACATATTTATAAAATTAGATATAAAGTTATATATAGCAATTTGAATATATTTATAAAGGCATTGTAAAGATGTATATAATAATAAATAGAATATAAAAGTTTAAGGTAAGGCCGATATAATAAGACAGATATAATTTTATAAATATAAAAACAGACATAAATGGAGGATAGAATCGTGAAAATCACAGTTGCTGGAAAAGTAAAAGAATATCAAGATGGATTAAACATCACACAGCTTATTGAAAAGGAAAACGTAGAGACACCGGAATATGTTACTGTATCCGTAAACGATGAATTCGTTGAAAGAGTAGATTTTGAAAAAGCCTTAAAAGACGGTGACGAAGTAGAATTCCTGTATTTCATGGGAGGTGGAAGATAATGCTATCAAACGAGCAGCTTGAACGCTACTCCCGTCATATTATCCTGAAGGAAGTTGGCGCAAAAGGACAGAAGAAATTATTAAATGCCAAAGTTTTAATTATTGGAGCCGGTGGACTTGGCGCACCAGCCGCAATGTATTTAGCAGCAGCCGGTGTTGGGACAATCGGAATCGCAGATGCAGACGAAGTAGATTTATCTAACTTACAAAGACAGATCATTCATTCAACACAGGATGTAGGTAAGGCAAAAGTACAGTCTGCAAAAGAGACAATGGAAGCCATTAACCCAGATGTAAAAGTAATTACATACCGTACTTTCGTAGACTCAGAATCCATCATGGACTTAATCAAAGACTATGACTTCATCATTGATGGAACAGATAACTTCCCTGCAAAATTTCTTATCAACGATGCCTGCGTAATGGCGAAAAAGCCATTTTCTCATGCTGGAATCATCCGTTTCAAAGGCCAGCTTATGACTTACGTGCCAGGAGAAGGACCATGTTATCGTTGTGTATTCAAGAATCCGCCTCCAAAGGATGCAGTACCAACCTGTAAGCAGGCAGGCGTTATCGGAGCAATGGGTGGAGTAATCGGAAGTCTTCAGGCAATGGAAGCAGTTAAATACATCCTCGGTGTTGGTGACTTACTGACAGGCTACCTCTTAACTTATGATGCATTAAAGATGGAATTTAGAAAGATTAAACTTCCAGAACATACAGAAGATTGTGCTGTATGTGGTGACCATCCGACAATCACAGAGCTTATCGATTACGAACAGACAGAATGTGAGGGAATCTAATCATGCAGGTAAAGCTTAAAAAAGAAGACTTTCAGGCAATGGCAGCCCATGCCGTTGCCCACCTGCCGGAAGAAGCCTGCGGACTCATCGCTGGCGAAAAATCCGACACAGAACGAGTAATAAAAAAAGTATATTACCTTACAAATATTGACCATACAAACGAACACTTCTCTTTAGATCCAAAAGAGCAGCTTGCAGCGATCAAAGACATGAGAAAGAACGGATTAGAACCACTTGGAAACTGGCACTCCCATCCGGAAACTCCGGCAAGACCATCTAAGGAAGATATCCGCCTCGCCTTTGATTCTGAGGCAAGTTATCTTATTATGTCCCTTATGGATCAGGAAAATCCTGTAATCCATGCTTTCCGAGTAAGAGAGGGACAGGTATCTAAGGATGAGATTGTAACTATTTAATTCATTAAGAACAGACGCCCGCGAAGAGAACCGATATCCTATATTTGTGACTTTAGTCGCAGCGGTTTAAATGCTCGCTTTATGCGCTCGCATCTAAACCTTGCTCCGAGGCCACAAATATAGGATATCGGTTTTCTTCGCGGGCTGTCTTTGTCTGTAGTTCGCTTAATGAATTAAAAAGTAAAAAAGTTCTTTACTTTTTTTGTGATTTTGGATACATTATTAATAGGAGTACTATCTTAACCTATCTATCTTAAGTTAAGTATCGTAGCATTATGAGATAGAAATATTGTTAAGTAAGCAAAAATTGGAGGAGGAACATTTGAATGAGGGCATTATCAGAAAAACGCCTTAGCGACTACATGGCACAACAGATTGCCGATGAGATTCTTTCTGGTCGGATTGTCGGAGGGACGCAGTTAAAACAGGAAGAATTAGCAGAAGTATTTGGTGCTTCGAGAATTCCAATCAGAGAGGCATTTCAGGTATTAGAGGGACAGGGATTGATTGTCCGTCTGGCAACGAGAAGAATTTACGCAGTAGAATTATCGGAAGAACAGATTCAGATTATTTATGAAATGATCGGAGATATCCTCAAAAAAGCAGTAGAGAATTTAAAAAATGAGGATAAGGGAAAAGAAGTGATAACTATTCTTTCCTCTGATTTATCCACATCGAAACGTTTCGATGAAATATTATTAGACTGTACGGACAATGCATATCTCTCAAAACTGCTTTATACTGCTTCGGATTGTTATATTCGTTTTGCTGTATCCTGTGGGTTGAATGAGCAGGAGAACAAATGCAGAGAAGAGATGAAACAGATTATTTTAGAAGAAAATGGTGTGAATCTCGACAGTATTTCAGGAAGAAAGAAAATATTCAAAAAAATAGATGTGTGGATGAAGGTACTTTCAGATATTGTAAATATAGAGAGGGGTAAAAATAAATGATGGGATTAAGACCAATTAAGATGCCGTCAGCGAAAGAACGAGTGGCGGCAGAACTTAGAAAAGCGATTTTATCAAGACAAATGAAAGAAGGAGAAGTGCTTTCTCTTGAAAGTGTGGCATCACAGCTTAATGTGTCTGCAATGCCAGTAAGAGAAGCATTTCAGATTCTTGCCCGCGATGGATTGATTCAGCTTCGGAAAAATAAAGCAGCAGTTGTTCTTGGTGTGACAGAAACTTATATTAAAGAACATTATCAGCTTCGTGCAATCTTAGAGGGAGCGGCAGCCCGTCTTTGTGCCGCACCAGAAACAGATATTTCGGAACTTGAAGAAATATATCAGGATTCCTGTAGGGTATTAGAGAACAAAGACTTTTCACGCTACACAGATATTAATAGAGAATTCCATAATGAAATCTGGACAGCTGCAGGAAATGGAAAAATGAAAAATATGATCTCAGAACTTTGGAATGGACTTTCTATGGGTAATATGGTTTCTGAAGAAGACTATGCCAAAGTTTCTGTAAAAGAACATGGAGAAATTTTAGAAGCAATCAAAGCACATGATGGAGATGCGGCAGAAGCAGCTATGAAGGAACATATAATGCGAAGCAGAGATGATATGCTGACTTATTATAATTAGGGGGGCCGCAGACAGTAGACGCCCGCTGAAAGATAAATAGACCATATTTGTGGCTTTAGTCGCGGCAGGTTGAATGTTCGCGTGGAAGCGCTCGCATCCAACCTTTGCTCCGAGGCCACAAATATGGTCTATTTATCTTTCAGCGGGCTGTCTTTGGAGGGTCGGGGTGTTAATTATAATATTGAGGTGATTTGTGTATGAGAGTCGTAGACTCCGACTTTCTTCCCCAAATCTTCCCCAGATTCTTTATTTTGGTTCGTCTGTCCCCACTACCCCACAAATCAATCCTAGTGCATTCTGCACAAAAAAATAGTCACAACTTTATTGTATTTGCCGAAATGATGCAAATGGAGCAAAAAATAGTTGACTTTTTCTCAATAAAGGTATATCTTAGAATCAAGATTTGGATACAAAATCAAATATCAAAAATCATAAATCAGAAACGCAAAAGCAAAACATCAAGTAAAGAAATTGGGATTTTAATTTGCTAGATATGGGAGGCTGGAAAGGGTAAGAGGATTTATGGTAAAAGCAAAACGTAAGACGAATCTAACAAATGAGGAGGTAAAGAGATGAGTCAGATAACAATCACGTTACTTTTCTTGCTGTTCGCGATTGTCATGTTTATGTGGGAGAAGATTCCACTGGGACTGACATCCATGATTGTATGTGTCGGACTGGTAGTTACCGGTGTACTTGAATGGCAGACAGCGTTCGCAGGATTTATCGACAGCAACGTTATCTTGTTTGTAGCAATGTTTATCGTAGGAGGGGCATTGTTTGAAACAGGAATGGCCAACAAGATTGGCGGAATTGTTACTCATTTTGCAAAGACAGAAAGACAGCTTATCGTAGCTATCATGGTTATCGTAGGTGTGATGAGTGGATTTCTTTCAAACACAGGAACAGCGGCAATCCTGATTCCAGTAGTTATCGGAATCGCAGCGAAGTCAGGGTATTCCCGTTCCAGATTGTTAATGCCTTTGGTTTTTGCAGCAGCGATGGGAGGTAACCTCACATTGATTGGTGCTCCTGGAAACATGATTGCACAGTCAGGTATGGAAGGAATTGGTCTCAAGTTTGGATTCTTTGATTATGCCAAAGTTGGTGTTCCGATTTTAATTGTAGGAATTATTTACTTTGCATTTATCGGATACAAGTTTCTTCCGAATAAAGAAGGAAGCGACGAAGGAATCTTTGATGAGTCAAAGGATTTTAGCCATGTACCAAAGTGGAAACAGTACCTTTCCTTAGTAATTCTGCTACTTACCTTAGTAGGAATGATATTTGAGGAACAGCTTGGTATCAAGCTTTGTGTCATCGGATGTATGGGAGCGTTAGCTTTAATGATTACAGGGGTAATCAGTGAGAAAGATGCACTGGCATCTATTGATTTAAAAACGATTTTCCTTTTTGGAGGAACGCTTTCTTTAGCAGCTGCATTAGAGCAAACAGGAGCAGGAGAACTTATTGCAGAAAAGGTAATCGGAATGCTTGGCGATAACCCATCTCCATATGTACTTACATTTGTAATCTTTATGCTCTGCTGTGTAATGACGAACTTCATGTCCAACACAGCGACAACAGCCCTGATGGTTCCAATTGGAATTTCCATTGCACAGGGAATGGGTGCAGATCCAAGTGCCGTATTGATGGCATGTGTCATTGGTGGTTCCTGCGCATATGCAACACCAATCGGAATGCCGGCTAACACAATGGTTGTAACAGCAGGTGGCTATACATTTAAAGATTATGCCAAAGCTGGTGTGCCAATGATTTTAGTGGCAACGGTAGTAAGTATGATACTTCTTCCGATTTTTTATCCATTTTTCCCAGGATAGAGAGCCGGTTAAGCAGGCCGGGTTGCTCCGGCCGAATAAATTAAAGCAGAACTTATTAATGAAAATGTATACGGTTAATCTTTCATTCATTCACATATTTAAATCCCGTTGACCGTCGGGTAAATTAATAGGAGGATTTCTAAATGTCTAAAGAAGAACAGGTAACACAACTTACGGAACATATGGCTAAGTTTATTGCTCATGTTGCAAAGAAACTTCCAGATGATGTTATTGCAAAACTGGAGGAGCTTCGTGATAAAGAAGACAGCCCTCTTTCCAAAACAATCTATGATACTATGTTTAAAAATCAGGAACTGGCGGTAAAGCTGAATCGTCCAAGTTGTCAGGATACCGGAGTATTACAGTTCTGGGTAAAATGTGGTACAAAGTTCCCATTAATCGGAGAGCTTGAAGCACTCTTAAAAGATGCTGTTGTAAAAGCAACATTTGAAGCACCACTTCGTCATAACAGTGTAGAAACATTTGATGAGTACAATACAGGTAAGAATGTTGGAAAAGGAACACCAACTGTATTCTGGGACATCGTTCCTGATTCAGACGAATGTGAAATTTACACATACATGGCTGGTGGCGGATGCACCCTTCCAGGAAAAGCAATGGTTCTTATGCCAGGTGAAGGATACGAAGGAGTAACAAAGTTCGTTATGGATGTTATGACAACATACGGATTAAATGCCTGTCCTCCATTATTAGTAGGTGTAGGTGTAGCAACTTCTGTAGAAACAGCAGCCCTTCTTTCTAAAAAGGCTTTAATGCGTCCAATCGGTTCTCACAATGATAATGAGAGAGCAGCTAAGATGGAAGCATTATTAGAAGACGGAATTAATGCTATCGGATTAGGACCTCAGGGTATGGGTGGAAAATACTCCGTAATGGGAGTAAATATCGAAAATACAGCCCGTCATCCATCCGCAATCGGTGTAGCCGTAAACGTAGGATGCTGGAGTCACAGAAGAGGACACATTGTATTTGACAAGGATTTAAATTATAAAATTACAACACATACGGGGGTAGAGTTATAATGGTAGAAGTAAAAGATGGAAAAAAGATTTTAACAACACCAATTTCAGCAGAAGATTTAAAAGGCATTAAAATCGGAGATATCATTTATTTAAATGGAAGCATGACAACCTGTCGTGATGTAGCTCACCGTCGTTTAGTAGAAGAAGGAAGAGAACTTCCTGTAGATGTAAGAAATAATGCTATTTTCCATGCAGGACCAATTATCCGTCCTTTAGAAAATGATAAGTTTGAGATGGTATCCGTAGGACCAACAACCAGTATGCGTATGGAAAAATTTGAATATGAATTCGTAAAAGAAACTGGTGTACGTGTGATCATCGGAAAAGGTGGTATGAAAGAAAATACAGAACGTGCCTGCAAAGACTTTGGAGCAATCCACTGTGTATTCCCAGCAGGAAACGCTGTAGTAGCCGCAACAGAAGTAGAAGAAATCGTAAGAGCAGAATGGCGTGATCTTGGAATGCCAGAAACCTTATGGAACTGCCGCGTAAAAGAATTTGGCCCTTTAATCGTATCCATCGATCCAGAAGGAAACAACTTCTTTGAGCAGCAGAAAGTAGAATATAACAAACGTAAAGATGAACAGATTGAGAAAATCTCCGCACAGGTAGGATTCATTAAATAAATTCAATAAACTATCAACAAACCAGAATATATTTGAAAAATTATTACTGTGATATGAACACCTCGATTTATAATATATTTACAGAAAACACTTTTCAAATACATTTTAATGAATTATAGGATACTGTGCAAAGAATCCGAAATCTGGAAATTTGAATATATGTCGGCTGGCAGGCATAAACCTGCCGGCATATAAAGATGATACAAGATAATCAAGATTTACAATCAAATAACAAAAAAATAACTAATTCCAAATAACGTAAAAACCACAAGTAAAAATTCCCCTAAGTTAGAAATTAAGTATTATAAAAAACATCTGCCGATAGTTTTACTAGAACTATCGGCAGATGTTTTTTTAAATAAAATTAATGTTGTATTAAGAATTTTTAGTTGATTTCTCATCCATTCTAGAGCGTGTTTGAAAAATCATTCCTACAATCTGCACGCTCTAGCATATAATAAAACCAGCTAAGAAATGTGGTGAATTTCAGGCATGAGCAAAATGAAAACCCCGGAAGTGTGTGTGACTTCCGGGATTTTCTATTCCGTTTATGTAAGGTGGTTTACGCCTTTAGGCTGTTACTGTCTGTCGTTTCTATCATCCAAATATATCAAAATAATTACCTATAGAAAAAATCTAAAATTTAATAGAATTTTCCTATAGATTTATTTTGTTCCATTTACTTGTTGTAGCTTTTTTCCTGTGGTATAATTACTTAGCTGTTTAATGTGTGAAAGTTACTATATTCGAAGTCAGTTTTTATAGGTTCAGGAACATTTCAGTGATTATTCAGAGATGTTTAATTTTAGTAATATTTCCGTTTGGCTGACTTTAAGTAGTGATACATTTAATAGCTGGAAATTTTTATTAGACCAAAGAGGGGAGCAGCAACATGACTCGTTTAGAAAAGTTAAGAAAGAGACTGGGTCAGTGTGACGAGATACTTTTAGATGCCATACTGATGAGACATCATATTATTAAAGATATTATGGCTTACAAAGAAGAGAATGGCCTTAACATTCTTGACCCGGAACAGGAAGAAAGACAGAAAGAATGGCTCGACGGTCGTTTAGAGGACGAGAGCAATGCAAGTGAAGTATGGGATATTTTCCATGCGATCGGTAAAGCAAGTAAGCAGATGCAGGCAAGAAAGCTTTTCGATTACAATATCGTACTTATCGGATTTATGGGTGCTGGAAAGACAAGTATTTCCGAATATTTAAAAACATTGTTTGCAATGGACGTTATTGAGATGGATCAGATTATCGCAGAGAGAGAAGGAATGAGTATTCCAGATATCTTTGAGGTTCATGGTGAGCAGTACTTCCGTGATTTAGAGACCAATCTTCTTATTGAGATGCAGTCAAGAAAGAATGTTGTAATCTCCTGTGGTGGAGGAACTCCACTGCGTGAATGTAACGTTGTAGAGATGAAGAAGAACGGACGAGTTGTATTACTTACCGCTTCACCGGAAACTATTTTCGACAGAGTAAAGGATAGTCATGACCGTCCAGTCATCGAGAACAACAAAAATGTTCCGTTCATCGCTGATTTAATGGAAAAGAGACGTGCAAAATATGAGGCAGCGGCCGATATCATTATCAATACAGATGGCAAGAGCCTTATCGAAGTATGTGAAGAACTCGTCCAGCAGTTATTAGCTATGGATGAGAATAAATAATTATATATTAAGATTTTAAAGAAAAAGAAAGAGGGTATGTATCATGGCAAAAGTTGACATTAATACAAAGATGATTACTTTACTTGGTGACCCATTAAAGCAGTCATTTGCAGCACAGATGCAGAATTGTGGTTATGAAGCCGCAGGATTAAATATGATTTATTTCTACACAGAGGTAAATAATGAACATCTTGCAGACGTAGTTAACGGTATCCGTTACATGAACTTTGCAGGTTTTGCAGTAACAAAGCCAAACAAAGTAAAAGTTCTTGAGTACCTTGATGAGCTGGACCCATTATGCGAGAAGATGGGAGCAAGTAACACAGTTGTTAAAACTCCGGAAGGTAAATTAGTTGGATATAACACAGACGGAATTGGTTTCATCAGATCTATGGAAAGAGATGGAAATGTTAAGATTGATGAGAATATTTACTTCTGTATCGGTAGTGGTGGAGCAGGTCGTGCTATGTGTTCAGCACTTGCTTACTACGGCGCAAAGAAAATCTACATCACAGATGTATTTGAAGAATCCAGTAAGGCTTTAGTAGAAGATATCAATAAGAATTTTGCACCAGTAGCAGAATTCTGTCCGGCAGGTGACTTTTCTAAAGTAAAAGAAGCTACAGTTGTATTAAATGCCAGTGGAATCGGAATGGGCAGCCATATTGGAGAAAACCCACTTCCAAAAGAATTCATCAGCAAAGATCAGTTCTATTTTGATGCTTGCTACAACCCAGCAAAAACTCAGTTCTTATTAGACGCTGAAGAAGCTGGAGCAACTATCTTAAACGGTCTTGGAATGTCTCTCTACCAGGGAGCTGCCCAGATTGAATATTGGACAGGTCAGGAACCTCCAATCGAAGCAATGCGCCAGAAATTATTAGACATCATTGCTGAGAAATAATAGAATAAAAAAGTAGTATACTGTCAATTACCTGCGGCTGCTGCATCAATCAATAGACTTTAATTTATCGCTTGTTGTATGAAAGTCGTGGGTTTTTGACTATAAGAATGTAAAAATATAAATAAACTTATTATTAGAGAAAGGATTTTATTATGAACCCAGTAGTAGTAAGAAATGTAGCAATCGGAGAAGGAATCCCTAAAATATGTGTACCTATCGTTGGAAAAACAAGAGAAGAAATCTTAGAAGCTGCAAAGAATATCCTTCCAATCGGAGCAGACGTTGTAGAGTGGCGTGTGGACTGGTACGAAGACATCTTCGATTTTGAAAAAGTAGAAGAAACAGCGAAACAGTTAAGAGAAGTACTTGGTGAAATGCCAATCCTTTTTACATTCCGTACTTCTAAAGAAGGTGGAGAAAAGGCAATTGAAACTCCAGTTTATGTAGAATTAAACCAGAAAATCAGCGCAACAGGCTATGTTGACCTCGTAGATATGGAAGCATTTACAGGCGACGATGCAGTAAAGGCTGTAGTAGAAGAAGCACACAAACATGGTGTAAAAGTAGTAGCATCCAACCATGACTTCGACAAGACACCAGCAAAATCTGATATCATCTACAGACTCCGCAAAATGCAGGAGCTTGGAGCAGATATTCCTAAAATCGCTGTAATGCCACAGAACAAAAAGGACGTACTCACTCTTCTTGCAGCAACAGAAGAGATGGTAAATAACTACGCTGACCGTCCAATTATCACAATGTCTATGGCAGCAACAGGTGTAATCAGCCGTGTATGCGGTGAAGTATTTGGTTCTGCTCTCACATTCGGTGCAGTAGGAAAAGCTTCCGCACCAGGACAGATGGGTGCCGGCGAGTTAAAAGAAATGCTTACAACATTACATGCTTCTCTGTAAATCCTGATTTGCGCAGCAAAGGAGACGCTTCCCAAGAGAGCCGATACCCTATATTTGTGACTTTAGTCGCTGCAGGTTGAATGTTCGCTTAACCGCTTGCATCCAACCTTTGCTCCGAGGCCACAAATATAGGGTATCGGCTCTCTTTGGAAGCTGTTTGTTGGCTGCCCATGCAAATTCAGGATTTATTTTGAGAAAGATTTGAGGGAGGCTTCAGACAGTTGTGACCTTACGGGGAGTTGGTATTCTGATATGCCATTATAACAATAGTTTATGTGTCAATCCAACAGGATTTTATTCCCCGAATATTCTATATCTCCTGTCTTTTTTCTCAAATCCCCCAACTGATTTTTCGAGCTGCCAACAAGCAGAACTCCAGAAGCTAAATAAAGCATATTTGTGGCCTCGGAGCAAGATTTGGATACGAGCGTGTATAAGCGAGTATTCAAACCGCCGCGACTAAAGTCACAAATATGCTTTATTTAGCTTCTGGAGTTCGTCTGCCTTGCAGCCTCACAAATCAGAATTTATTTGGGAGCGTCTCCTTTGCCTGCGGCAAATCAGAATTCTTCCGAAAATCTTTGTAAACTCACTATTTGACATTGCATAGTACCTAGTATAATATAGTATCAACAGGAAAGGAGCGAATCAATGAATGCACAGTTTAAGAAAGGGGTTCTGGAGCTGATCGTTCTTGCAGCGGTAGAGCAAAAAGATATGTATGGATATGAGCTGGTTGCAGAAGTTTCAAAAGTAGTGAATGTAAAGGAAGGAACCATTTATCCTATTTTGAAGCGACTGACGAATGAACATTATTTTGAGACATACTTAAGAGAATCCACAGAAGGACCACCAAGAAAGTATTATCATTTGACTGCTGCGGGGATTCTTCATTTAAGAGAATTGGAGAAGGAGTGGGAAGAATTTTCCCGGAATGTGAATAAGTTTTTAAAGGAGAGATAAAGGATGACAAAAAGGGAGTTTTTAAAAGAGCTGGAAGATAGGCTCCAGATGCTTGATGAAAAAGAGCGGAAAGATATGATAGAGGAATATTCACAACATATCAGTATGTGCATGAAAAGTGGGATGAAAGAAGAAGAAGCGATTGAGGATTTTGGAGATATGGATGATTTGATTGCTGAGATTCTTGAAGCGTATCATCTGGATCCGGAATATGAAGTAAAGAGCAGGGAAAGAAGCGGAAAAACAGGAATTGCAGATTTATTGCCAAAAGATTTTTTCAAGAAAAAAACGAAGATAGCTAAGGCCGGTAATAAAAGCAATGTCAATGATGAAAATAATAAAAGTAATCCTAGAAAGAATAGAAGAGTAGAAGGAACAAAACGCTTTAAGGAAGAACAAGGACGAAAAATAGAAAATATAACGAGTAAAGCTGTGAAAACGAGTAGTAATGCCGTTTCATGGAGCTGGGATAAGATTAAAAAATTCTTTTTTATTTTTATAAAAATAGTATTAGTTTTCCTGGCACTTCCGGCAGTATTTTTTGATCTGGCCGGGTTATTCGGATTGGGAATATTAGGTGTTATGGCATTTCAGGGATATCCGGTTATAGGATGCGTCATCATAGCATTTGGAGTGGTTTTAAGCATGACAGCATATATTCTTTTTTTATTTACCTATGTATTAGGAGGAAGGGGAGCAAAAGCATGAGTTTTAGAAAAATACTGGTAGGAATTTTTATGGCAGGGATTATCTGCTGCGGAATCGGAGCAGGAGTAACATTTCAGGAGTATTCTTCATTTAAATATATGGGAGAAAAAAGAATAGGGAGCAATAAAATCGCAGAAAAAACACTGACTGAGAATTTGTATACAGATAAAACGAAGAAGTTAAATACGTCATTTATAGCATACAATAATGAAAATGAGAATATAGAGCTAAAAACATCAAAATCTGTTCCTAAAGATAAAATACAAATCAAAGTACGTTATGATGCAGATAATGTAAAAGATATACATATTGATAAGAATTTATATAATGATGATGAGTATATAGGGGACGATATATATATTGATGATGACTACGATGAAAACAGTATGGATAATGTGGCGTTGGAAAATATGACACAAACAGATGAAAGTGAATCTGAACAGAAGAATCCAACAAGTCAGGAATTTTTTATTAGTGCAGTGGGACGTATGTCTGATATAGAATATGTTCTCAGTTACAAAGATGAAATTTTGAAAAACATCAAAGAAAGAAAAATTTACAACTATGTTTATCCACAAATTATTTCTGTAGAGATTACGGTCAATCCAGAGAATAAAAATCTAATGAAAATATAAGTCCTGGTTTGCGTAGCAAAACAAACAGACGCCGCTACAGAAGCATAGCAATTAAATTTTAGTGGACTGATACTAAAATAGATGTGAAAAGCACTGAATTTTAGCCATATTTTATTGAGATTAGTATGAGAAATGCTGTAGTGGAACAAGATTGATTTGCATATGTATTAGAGCGTGTTTGAAACTTAGTTTATTATTGTAACACAATGATAACAGTTTGAATGTCAGTCCTTTCAAGTTTGATTTCTTAAAAAGTCACAGCCGTCTGAAGCCTCCCTCAAATCTCTTCAACATGAATTCTGATTTTCCTCCAATCGCCAAAGACAGCTCCCCAAGAGAGACCATACCCTATATTTGTGACCTCGGAGCAAAGGTTGGATGTAAGCGGTTAAGCGAACATTCAACCTGCAGCGACTAAAGTCGCAAATATAGGGTATGGTCTCTCTTGGGGAGCGTCTCTTTGCCTGCGGCAAATCAGGATTTCTAGGAAACAAATGGCAGTACATATGTTACCCAAAGATGACTAAGTGGCATTACCAGCACCATTGCCGGTATCATGTCGGCTATCGGGAATTCTTTTACTTTCATCATTCGAAAGCCAGTTGCGACAAGAAGCACGCCACCACAGGCTTTGAAATCACAAATCATAGTTTCAGTGCAGAACGGATAAATCGCACCTGCAAGTAAGAAAAGTACCATGAATATGATAAACTGCGGCACTGCGATTACGCAGGTAACAACTCCAAGAATACAGGCAAAGATTAAAGCAGTGGCAAGATCAAGTACGGTTTTTGCTAAAAGAATACTGTGGTCCCCAGTCATTCCCGCCGTAATACTTCCGTAAATTCCTGTACCACTTGCACAGAATAATACGATAGCAGTAACTAATACACTCTGGTATTCTGCATCTTTTTTACTTTGTCCGGGAATAATTTTAGAAATGATTTTTTCCATTCTCATTCCCATTTTTTGTGTAAGATTTCCGAGATGAATAATCAGCCCGATTACGGTTCCTAAAATAACAGAAAGAATAACGGCAGGCATATTTTTCATTAGGGAAATAGAACTGATACCCATAGTCATCGCACAGGCACCAAAAACTAAGTTGAGATTTGTCTTGAAAGATTCAGTTAGTCGCGGTCCGATAAAAGAACCAGCAATTCCACCAATGATAATTCCAAGACAGTTTGCAATAACTCCGATTGGCATAAAGATTCTCCTTTTTTGAAATAGTAATTAATGTGGCTAACAGACGAAAACAGGGAAATCATAGCATTGCATCTGTGACTTTAGTCGCAGCGGTTTGAATGTTCGCTTAAGCGCTCGCATCCAAACCTTGCTCCGAGGCCACAGATGCAATGCTATGATTTCCCTGTTTCGTCTGTTCATCTTAATGAATTAAACCAAACCCATTATACTAGTATGGAACGTTTTCTGCAACATCTACTGGTGGTTCGAATCCTTCTTCTTCTCTTTTTGCAAGGAATTCTTTCAGTTCCTGAGCTGGCATATCAAGTCCTGTATACAGTTTGAATGCACCGGCTCCCTGCCATAAAAGCATACCTTTTCCACCGATAACGTTCTCTTCTTTACATCCATTTGCTACAGCGTCAGCCATAAGTTTTGTTACTAGTGGATGGTAAATAACATCGTATACAACCATGTCTTCGTGGAATACGCTCATATCTGTAACAAGGGACTGTCCGTCAAGGGCAGGAGCCATTCCTACGCAGGTTCCGTTAATAAGAATGTCACATTCTCTTATCTTATCATGCATAAGATCTGTGTCACTTAATGAATGGAACTCTAACTTACATTTTATTCCATCATCCATCATTTTCTGGCCGATACCAGCAACGTGGTCAAGACCTTCTTTACTTCTGTTGAATACAGTGATGGACTTTGCTCCGTCTAAAGCACACTGTACCATGATAGCGGTAGCAGCTCCACCTGCACCAAATAAAACAATGTCTTTATCTACGATTGATACGTTATGATCTTTTAAATCTAAAACAACACCCATACCGTCTGTGATATGACCTGTTAAAACTCCATTATCATTAACAATAGTATTTACAGCACCAACGAATCTTGCAGCATCAGATAACTTATCCATATTGCGGCATACTTCCTGCTTACATGGCATAGTAACGTTGGCACCACGCATGTTCAGTCGTCTCATTGCAGCTAAGGAATCTTTTACCTGGGATGCATCAGTATCAAAGGCAAGATAAGCACAATCAATTCCGTAATAATCAAAGCAGAAGTTATACATAATCGGTGAGCCGGAATGTTTGATTGGGGTGCCGAATACACCTAATAATCTTGTTTTGCCTGAAATTCTTGTATCCATAATAATTCCTCCATAAATTTGAAAACTAGCACCTGATAAATTAACACTTTAAAGCATTCAAGTGCTTGGTTGTTAAAATACCATCTTTCGACAGGAATGTCAAGAGAAAATACGCAATTTAATTAAAAATTCTGACTTGCCGCAGGCAAAGGAGACAATCCCAAAGAGAGACCATACCCTATATTTGTGACTTTAGTCGCTGCAGGTTGAATGTTCGCTTAACCGCTTACATCCAACCTTTGCTCCGAGGTCACAAATATAGGGTATGGTCTCTCTTTGGGAGCTGTCTTTGGCGATTAGAGGAAAATCAGAATTCATGTTGGAGAGATTTGAGGATTCCCCGAAAGGCTGTGATTTTTCAAACACGCTTTAGTACATCAACAAATCAATGAAATATTAAGGATTGACACACAAAATATTATTATAATATCACAGCAATTTTACAATAATAAGCCAGAGTTCCTATTTCTTCTGTCCCCATCCCCAAATTTTTTCAACTGATTTGTAGGACTGAAATACACAGAACCCTCCTCCCCTGTAATCTATAAAAATGCGCCTTAGAGCAAGTTCAAGTTGCGGATGAGCAGCTTGGACGCAGTGAAACGAAGTATTTTTATAGATTACAGGGGAGGAGGGTTCGTCTGTTTATTTCTCCAACTCTACAAATCAGGATTTTTAACCAAAGCGGTATTCTTTGTTTAGCTTACTCTGTTCAATAACATATTTTTTAAATTCCTCAATCAGCGGTGGATGATATACATCTTTAAGAATCGCCATATAGAAGTACCTCTTATAAGAAGGCTGTGTCAATTTCAGCACTTTTACATCCACATGGTTAAGCCCGTCAAACTTTGGAGCAATCATAATACCGAAGCCTTTGGAAACAAAACCGGCACCGACAAGATCTTCTTCAATCTCGCAAAGAATATCCGGGTATGCATTGATACTTTTGAATAAGTCATCAATAATCTGGCGCAGTCCGCTTTTATGCCGGAAGATAATCTGCTGATAGGCAAGGGTCTCTTTTAAAGTTACACTGTCTTTGGCGGCAAGAGGATGGTCTTTTGGAACAATGACAACAAGTTCCTGAGTCGTGATAGGGATAAATTCGACCATTGGACTATTATTTAACTTAGAGCAAAAAACCATGTCGTATTCTCTGCCTATAAGACTGCGGACCAGATCGACAGAGAGTCCATGTTCACAACTGAAATTAAACCAGATATTTTTATCTGGATGAAGATCAAGAAAGTTTTTTACGGTAGTTGGAACATAGTCTGTTCCGAGTGTACGGAGAAAGCCGATATTGATTTCACCTTCACCGTTTGCTACTAATTTTATGTCTCTTACTGCATTATCTAAGTTTGCGAGAATTTCCTTTACATTAGAATAAAATGCCTTACCATATTTTGTCAGTACAATGTTACGCCCACGCTTTTCAAAGAGCTGTATGCCCAGTTCGCTCTCCAATGTAGAAATAGCGTAGCTTAAGCTGGGCTGTGTGATAGAAAGAATCTCAGCGGCCTTGCTGTAATGTTCTGTTCTGGCAAGTGTTTCAAAATAACGTAAGTGAAATAAGTTCATTGAAAAACCCCCTTCAATAAAAGTATTGTTTAAAGATTTCAGTATTATGTTAGATTCGTTTTGTTTATAGAATGTAGTCTGTAAAAACAGATTCATAAAATCAAAATTAAAGTACAAAAAATGACGTATCAAAATGATATATCTGATTGTGGGATATTAAAATCATATTACCAGATCATTTTACTTAAATTTATTAGAAGTATTGCCATAAATTTTTAAGAAATTCACCTTAAAAATTCCTATGTTTTACTTTACCATAAATGATAAAAAAAATCTATGAATTTACGAATATTCTCGATTGGTTTTATTGAATAAAACGAGTTATAATCTAAGTAACTTAAAAAGTTAAAAAAATAACAAGTAAATTTTTTAAAGCAAAATTATATTTTTTTCAAATGAGAAGGAGGACATATCATGTCAAAAGAATTTCCTATTACCGTTAGTTCATGGACACTTGGAGACCAGTGCAAATTTGAGGAGCGTGTAAAAGCAGCTAAGGAAGCAGGATACGATGGAATCGGTCTTCGTGCTGAAACTTATGTAGATGCATTAAATGAAGGACTTCATGACGAAGACATCCTTGCAATTCTTGAAAAATATGATATGAAGGTTACAGAAGTAGAGTACATCGTACAGTGGGCTGAGGATGCTCGTTCTTATGAGCAGAAATACAAAGAGCAGATGTGCTTCCATATGTGTGAACTCTTCAACGTAGGCCACATCAACTGTGGATTAATGGAAGATTACTCTGTAGAACATACAGCTCAGAAATTAAAAGAGTTATGTCAGAGAGCAGGCAAATTAGTTATCGGTGTTGAGCCAATGCCATACAGCGGAATCCCTAACATGGAAAAAGGATGGGCTGTTGTAAAAGAATCCGGATGTGACAACGCTAAGTTAATCATGGATACATGGCACTGGGTAAGAGCTAACCAGCCAATCGACCTTGAAGTAATCAAAGATATCCCAGCAGATAAGATCGTTTCTATCCAGATCAACGATGTTTGGGATCGTCCATACGCTAAGAGCATCTTAAGAGATGAGTCTATGCATGATCGTCTCGCTCCTGGAACAGGAATCGGATGTACAGCAGACTTCGTTAAGATGGTACGTGAAAAAGGTATTGAGCCAAAAGCAATCGGTGTTGAAGTAATCAGCGATGCTATCCTTGCTAAGGGTGTTGCAGAAGCTGCAAAACATACATTTGACAATACAAAGAAAGTTCTTGAGCAGGTTTGGCCAGAAGTACTTTAATCTTTAATTATTTACTTGAATTATATAGTTAACTTGTCAAAAGCTAAAATGAAATAATAGACCGCAGCCCGCAGGTTAGAGGCTGCGGCGCGGTCATGTGAATAATTAGGAAGGGGTAAATTATGAAGTTTGAAAAAATGTTTTCACCAATTCAGATTGGACCTATGGAAGTAAAGAACCGTTTTGTAGTACCTCCAATGGGTAACAACTTTGCAAACACAGACGGAACAATGAGCGATCAGTCTGTTGCTTATTACGGTGCACGTGCAAAGGGTGGATTTGGTTTAATCACACTTGAGGCTACAGTTGTTCATAAAGGAGCAAAGGGTGGTCCTAGAAAACCTTGTTTATATGATGATTCTGCAATTCCTAGCTTCAAGAAAGTAATTGATGCCTGCCATGCAGAAGGAGCTAAAGTTTCCATTCAGTTACAGAACGCTGGACCAGAAGGTAACGCAAAGAATGCTGGCGCACCAATCCAGGCAGCTACAGCAGTTACATCTGCAGATGGAAGAGATATTCCAGAAGCAGTTACAACAGAGCAGGTTTATGAATTAGCAAGAGGATATGGAGAGGCTGCAAGAAGAGCAATGGAAGCTGGTGCAGATGCTGTAGAAATTCATATGGCACATGGTTACCTTGTAAATTCTTTCATGTCTCCAAGAACAAATAAACGTGTCGATGAGTTTGGTGGTTCTTTCGAGAACAGAATGCGTTTCTCAACTCTCATCATTGATGAAGTTAAGAAAGCAACACAGGGCAAGATTGCTGTACTCGCTCGTATCAACAGCACAGAGGATATGTTCGGTGGACTTGACAACCATGATATGTGTGCAATCGCAACTTATTTAGAGTCTTGCGGATTAGATGCACTTCATGTATCTCGTGCCGTTCACTTAAAAGACGAATATATGTGGGCACCTACAGGTATTCACGGTGGATTCTCTGCTGAATATGTAGCAAACATTAAGAAATGTGTATCCATCCCTGTTATCACAGTTGGACGTTACACAGAGCCACAGTTCGCTGAGGTAATGGTTCGTACAGGTAATGCAGACTTAGTTGCATTTGGCCGTCAGTCTCTTGCAGACCCAGCTATGCCTAAGAAAGCATTTGAAGACAGATTAGAAGACATGACACCATGTATCGCTTGTTTACAGGGTTGTGTTGCTAACATGTATGCTGGTAAGCCAATCTGCTGTTTAACAAACCCAGTTCTTGGCCGTGAGAGCGAAGGAATGAAAGAAGCAGAAACTAAGAAGAAGATTTATGTAATCGGTGGTGGCCCTGCTGGTATGTGTGCAGCATTTACTGCAGCAAGAAGAGGACATGACGTTACATTATTTGAAGCAAGCGACGTACTCGGTGGAAATATGAGACTTGCTGCTTACCCACCTGGAAAAGGTGATATCACAAACATGATCAGAAGTTACATCACAAAATGTGAAAAATCTGGTGTAAAGATTGTTCTTAATACAGAAGTAACAGCAGATCTTATTAAGAAAGATGCTCCAGATGCAGTTATCGTAGCAACTGGTTCTGAAACACTTGTACTTCCATTCATCAAAGGTATCACAGCTCCTGAAATTGTTCATGGAGGAGACTGCTTATCAGGTAAACGTCCGGTAGGACATAAAGTACTTGTTGTAGGTGGTGGTATGGTAGGTGCTGAAACAGCAGAGTTCCTTGCAGAAAAAGGACATGATGTTTCTATCATCGAGATGAGAGATGCAATCGGACCAGACGTAATCCACGAGCACAGAGTATTCCTTATGGAAGGTCTTAAAGAATATGACGTTCATCAGTATGTAGATGCAGCAGTATCTGAGATCTACCCTGATGGCGTAAGCTACAAGAATGCAGCCGACAAATCTGATGATACAGTTTATGAATTAAGAGGATTTGACACTGTTGTTCTTTCAATGGGATATGTTTCCAAATATACACATCGTGAAGGTCAGGAAGTTGTTTACGATTTCGTTGACGAATTAAAAGCTATCTGTCCAGAAGTACACGTAGTTGGTGATGCTATCAGAGCTCGTCGTGCTTTAGACGCAACAAAAGAAGCTTATGATGTTGCATTAAATATTTAATCGTATCAGACATAAATATACAAACTGATATCAGATGTATTCTTGGAATCTTAATCTGTCTGCTGATGAATTTTGCCTGGTCGGGCAGGAAAGATTCTGAGAGTGCATCAGCAATTATGGAGGGAATAACAAATGGAAAGACGTATTAACGGACACACAGGACTTTTAGCACTGTTTGGAACACCTGTAGGACATTCAGGATCACCTGCAATGTACAACTTCAGCTTTCAGCATGACGGACTTGACTATGCATATATGGCATTTGATGTAAATGTAGAGCAGATGCCAGCTGTATTTGACAGCATTCGCTTATTCAAGATGCGTGGTGGTAACTTTACAATGCCATGTAAGAACATTGCAGCAGAGTTAGTTGATAAATTATCTCCTGCAGCAGAGATTATCGGAGCTTGTAACGTATTCGTTAACGATGACGGAGTAATCACAGGACACATCACAGACGGTGTTGGTTTCGTAAAGAACCTTGAAGTTAATGGTGTTGACGTTAAAGGTAAGAAAACTGTTGTTCTTGGAGCGGGCGGAGCTGCTACAGCAATTCAGGTACAGCTTGCATTAGACGGAGCTTCTGAAGTTGCAATCTTCAACATTGATGACGAGTTCTACGCAAGAGCAGAGTCTACAAAAGAAAAACTTGCAACACGCTGCCCAGAATGTAAAGTAACTGTTGAGCATCTCGAAGACAAAGAAGCTCTTGCAGCAGCAGTAAACAATGCAGATATCGTAATCAATGCTACAATCATGGGAATGAAACCTCACGAAGACGTAACATTAATCGATAAATCTTTATTCCGCAAAGACTTAGTTGTTGCTGATACAGTTTACAATCCTGAAAAAACTAAGATGATTCTTGAAGCTGAAGAAGCTGGATGTCAGGCAATCGGTGGAAAAGGAATGCTCTTATATCAGGGTGTTGTTAACTACAGTCTGTTTACAGGAAAAGATTTCCCAATCGAGGAATATCAGAAATTCCAGGCAGAACAGGCAAAATAGTTCAAATTAAATGAATGCCAGAGGGGGGAGAGGAAAATCACCTCTTCTGGCAGGATGTTAATTAGTAGCACAAAACTACATTTAAAATTTCAGAGGAGAAAAGTATGAAAGCGAAAAAATATATCTGGTCAATGATCTGTGTGTACATGGCTTATTTGACACACGGTATGCAGGCACTTATTTTTTCACAGAATCAGGTAAACTTTGCAACTAAATGGGGATTTGATATGACTGATCCTTCTTCTGCAGCTTATGCAGCGGGTGTTGCAGCAGTTTCCACAGCAATCGCATGGACTGGATTTGGTAAATTCATTTCTGTATGGATTGGTGGAGAGATTTCTGACCGTGTCGGCCGTAAGAAGTTAATGATTGGTGGAGCAATTCTTTATATCATCTGCTTCGCAACAATGTTCGTAACGAACAATGCAACTGTAGCTGCAATCATGGGCTTATTAGGTGGTATTGCTACATCTGGTTTCTGGGATGCATCCGGATATCCGGCAGTACAGGAAGCATATCCTGCAGCACCAGGTTCCGCATTAATTATGATTAAGTTCTTCGTAGCTTTATCAAGTATCTTCTACCCACTGATCTGCGTACAGACAGCAGCAGCAGGTAACTGGAAGATCAACATTGTAATTCCTTTAGTATTATCTTGTGTTGTATTAGTATTTGCATGTATCGCAAGATTCGTTTATGATGATGAAAAAGCAGCAAACGCTGGTTCAGGAAGCGACAAGAGAGCTGACCAGGCTGAAATCGATGCAGCAAAAGCAAGACAGCTTGTTGCACCTGGAAAGTTTACAGCATTCCTCACATATTTCTATGCATTCTTAGTAATGGCAGTTATGTATGGTGCTCAGCAGTATACAAAGGCTTTCGGTCTTGCATACTGTGGACTTAGTGAAATGCAGGCAGCATCTATGACAACAATGTATCAGGTTGGTTCTATCGTTGCCGTAGCATTCTGGGCTGTAATGATGAGTAAGTTAAAATGGCATCCATTAAAAGTGTTAATCGTTGATGCGGTTATCACAGCAGGATCACTTTTAGCAGTACTTTTAGTACATCAGGTAGCAATCGTTTATATCGCAATCTTAATTCTTGGATTTGGTTGTGCAGGCGGTGCTTTACAGACAGGTCTTTCTGTATTACAGGAATTCGTACCTGGACCAAAAGGACGTAACACAGGTATCTACTATACATTCATGGGTGCTGCTTCTTATCTTATGCCTGTAATTGTAGCAAAATTAACAGTCATTTCCGGTGAAAGCAAAGCGGTATACACATTAATGACTCTTATGTTTATCTTAGCAGTTGTTCAGGTAGTAGCAACACTGTACCTCATCTTAAGATACAAGAAGGTATTTGGAACTACTCCATTAGCAAAAGCGGAATAAAGTTTAAGATAAATAGCTAAACAGCGATTTTAAAGTAATTATTTTAAATCCTTATGAAGTTGTTTTAAATAGTTATGGGAATTTAGATGATTACAACTAAAAATAAATGGTAATCAGCCTGTATATGGTTTATACTATATACAGGCTCACCATGTTTTTAGCTGTTTATTTTTTTAATATTGTTAGTTAAAAAATAAACAAAAATCTATTGAAACCTATAAATTCATAGAATATATCTATAAGTACTAACCGATGCACAAAAGGGGAGTCAGAACAAACGATAAATTTGTTATTTGTAAGTATTTTAGAAGATATCTATGGTAAATCTGTTGTAGTAATACACTGCTGTTTCAATTTTATTTTCTGAAAAACAGATGTAGACTGAAATAGATTTAAACAAAGGATAATTTTGTTTTTTGGTGTGTTAGTACACAAGTATTAGAAGAGGAGATATTATGAAGGTATTAAAGTGGCTGGATAACAATTTGGAACAGGCCATACTCCTGATTTTATTGTGTGGAATGACAATCGTTATGGGAGGGCAGATCATTGCCAGATATGCTTTTTCAGCTTCCCTGTCCTGGTCTGAGGAAATCACCAGATATATGTTTATTATTTCCGGTTTTATCAGTGCCAGTTATTGTATTAAACACGGATTATCCGTTAAGATTGACCAGTTAGTAGGTATGCTTCCGGGCAAAGGAGTACATTATATGCGGCTGGTAAGTTATCTTATACAGTTACTCTTTTTTGCTTATCTGGTTCCTTTTGCATGGAAATATGTAAAGGCAGGAATGGCAAGTGGACAGCTAAGTCCGGCTTGTGGAATTCCAATGTATCTGATTCAATCATTCACAGTAATCAGTTTTGTTTTATGCTGTATCCGTCTGATCCAGAAATTTATACAGCGAGTTGAAATCATCACAGGAAAAAGAGAAGCGGAGGAGAAATAAAGAATGTCACCATTAGTAGTATTTATATTATTCTTTGTATTTTTATTAATAGCGATTCCTATCTCTGTATCACTTGGTCTGGTTGCAGTATTACCGGGAGTATTTGATCCGTCTTTTACAGCGAGTGCTTCCTATGTTATCCGTTCTATGTTTGGTGGAATCGACAGTTTCCCACTCCTTGCAGTACCGATGTTTATTTTATCCGGTATCATTATGGCAAGAGGTGGAATCTCAAAAAGACTTTTTGATTTATTTTCATTTTTCATTGGAAAACGTACAGCAGGTCTGCCATGTGCGGCAGTAATAACCTGTCTGTTTTACGGAGCCATCTCCGGTTCAGGAATTGCCACAGTTGCCGCTGTGGGTAGTATGACAATTCCGCTGTTAGTAGAACTTGGCTACGATAAAAAGTTCTGTACTGCCTTAGTTGCAGTAGCAGGAAGTCTTGGTGTTATTATTCCGCCAAGTATCCCATTCATCATGTATGGTATGGCATCTGGAGCTTCTGTAAGTGACATTTTCCTTGCAGGTATCGTTCCAGGAGTTCTTATCGGACTGCTTTTAATGGTATATGCTGTATTTTACTGTAAGAAACATGGAGAAGATAAAGAAAAGATTAATGCAAAGATTGATGCCCTTCATGAACAGGGACTCTGGAAAGTATTTAAGAGCAGTTTCTTTGCAGTGCTGTCTCCAGTCATCATTCTCGGTTGTATTTACTCCGGTGTTGCTTCTCCTACAGAGGCAGCCGTTATCTCTGTATTCTACTCACTGATTGTCAGTATTTTTATTTACAAATCACTTCCGATTAAGAAAGTTTATGATGTATTTGTAGAAGCAGTAAGAACATATGCGCCAATCTTATTTATTTTGGCAGCATCCATAGCATTCTCCAGAGTACTTACACTGATGCAGGTTCCACAGCTTATCAGTGGATGGATTCTTGCTCATTTTACAAGTAAGGTTGTTGTATTAATTGTAATCAACCTTGTATTATTACTTGTAGGTATGGTTATGGATACTACTCCTGCCATCCTTATCCTTACACCAATCCTTCTTCCAATTGTAGAGGGATTTGGAATGAACCCAATTCATTTTGGTGTTATGATGGTTGTAAACTTAGCGATTGGTTTTGTTACACCACCAATCGGTGTAAACCTTTTCGTAGCAAGTTCTCTTACTGATATTCCTGTTGTGGATATCGCAAAAAGAGCAATGCCGCTCATTGGTTTCTTTTTAATTGCATTGTTACTTATTACATTTATTCCACAGATCAGTCTGTGTCTGCTTTAGGATAGGAAAGGAGAAGCAAAATGAAAGGAAAATTTACAAGTGTTATCCTTGCAGTTGTTCTTGTCGTTATTACCGTAGGAACTGTATTCTTCGGATATTCTAAGGCAAGTGGTAAGGCAGCAAAGTCAAGTGTAGAAGGGGAACAGAGATATGCATGGCCTCTGGCAACCTGTAGTACAGAAGATACTATTACACATATTTTTGCAACACAGTTTGCAAAAGAAGTAGAGAAATTAAGCGACGGCAAGATGAAAATTAATGTATATCCACAGAGTACATTAGGTGGTGACCGAGAACTTATGGAGAGCTGTAAAGACGGAGACATCCCATTCGTTGTACAGTCTCCGGCACCACAGGTAAGTTTCATGCCGCAGCTTTGTGTATTTGATACTCCATGTGTATTTGAGAACATTGATGATGCACGTAAAGCGATTGATAATGCTGATTTCCAGAAAGAAATTCAGAAAATTTATAAAGGTGCAGGCTATGATTTACTTGGAATCGCAGACCAGTGTTTTCGTGTAATGACCAGCGCCAAACCATTTACAGGAATAGAAAGCTTCAAAGGGCAGAAAATCCGTACAATGGAGAACGCATATCATCTTCAGTTCTGGAAACAGATGGGTGCTAATCCAACTCCAATGAGCTTCTCCGAAGTATACATCGGACTCCAGCAGGGAACAATCGATGCCCAGGAGAATGCCTACGAGATTATCGTAAGTGCAAAACTCTACGAACAGCAGAAATATTTAATCAGTACCAATGCCGTACCTGATTACACAACATTGATTGTCAGTGATGAATTCTATCAGGGACTGACAAAAGAACAGCAGAAGATTATTGACCAGGCTGCAGAAATAGCCCAGGAAAAAGCCCGTGAATCCGCCGATGACCGTCGTGTACAGCGGCAGAAGGTTCTTGAAGACGAAGGTATGCAGATTGTAGATGTAGACCAGAAAACCTGGAAACAAATGCAGGAAAAATGCCAGCCAGTATATGATTCCATCCGTAAACAGGCAGGAGATAAACTCGTAGACCTGTATATGGGTAAATAGGAATTTGCCGCAGGCAAGGGAGACGCCCTCTTTTGATAAATAAAGCATATTTGTGACTTTAGTCGCTGCAGGTTGAATGTTCGCGTAAACGCGCTCACATCCAACCTTTGCTCCGAGGTCACAAATATGCTTTATTTATCAAAAGAGGGTTGTATTTTGGCTGGGGAGGAAATTGCTATTTATTATACATCTATTCCACATTCTCAAATATTTCTTCTAATGCCATTGTTATATGTGGAAAGTCTCGTAACGTGATTATTGTATCAGCGTTATACCCTTCTTCTTCCGTATCGTCCTGTAATATATAAAAATACTTTAATACATATACGGAATCCTCCAGATAATATATTTCTACTGCCCGTTCTTTTGGTGACACGATCCAATATTCACTTACGCCTGCATTCTGGTATATGTCTTTCTTGATAGTCTTATCATTTAAGGCAGTCGCAGGCGATAAAGTCTCTACAATAAAACGTGGAACACCTGTATAAGCACTTCCTTTTAAATATTTACGGTCACAAATAACCATAATATCAGGAATAACATAATCATCGTTCTTTTCTACATGGTATCTGTAATCAAGATTCTCCATAAAAGCAAGACATAAACTGCCTTTTAATCCCTCCCGTAACTTTCCATATATATTTCCATTTACTATACTATGGCGATAATTAGCAGAAGGAGACATATTATATACTACACCATTTATTTTCTCCTGCTTAGTATAATCTTCTTTTAACTTTGGCATGTAATCCCTCCTCTCATGATATATATCTTTTGTTTATATAATATTATATCAGTTTTATGAGCCTCTGCACAAGAGCATCTTTTTGGGATTCAACTGTATAGCTGGTCAAGTCACAAATACGGATTATTTGATTCTCAGGCTTCATCCGTTTCGTCAGCTTTACTCATCTAAGAAATGAAGTTTCTGTGAACTGTGGTAATTCTTTTACAATGGATCAGGTCGGTGAAAGCTCAGGTGGATGTAATCCGTGGCCGATTCTGGAAGAAGATAAAACAGAAACAGATAGTGAGATAAAAATATCTTACGAATTTTTAAAAGAATCCTCAGATATTTTTGAAAACTGGAAAGTGAATTAGCTTCTGATTTGCGAAGCAAAACTCATGTGATTAGTATTTCGAACGATTTTTCAAAAATAAATTCATATTTGATTTGTTCAACTCGACAAATCAAATATGAATTTGGTTCCGAATTTCCAGAAGTTAGATGGTTATCTGAAACAGCATCACCATAAGGGGCATTGTAATAATAGCAAGAAGAGTAGTTACAACATTAATTGCACTGGCGTACTGTGAATCATTTCCATAAACCTGGCACATCTGTGTTACGGTAGAAGCAGATGGTGTGATAATCGCAAGAAAAACGATAAGCATAATTTTAGGTCCGTTGGAAGAAAGTGAAGCAAGGTAGCTAAATTTTATAAGTACAAGTGCGATAGCCGGGACAACAATCAGACGTAAAAATGTAACAAAATAGACTCGCTTACTTGCAAAAATCTGTTTGAAATCCATTCCGGCAAAAAGCATACCAGTAACAATCATGCTTGCAGGGCCAATCATGCCTCCAACAGCACTCAATGTAGAGTTAATATCTTCAGGTAAATGTATTCTAGTCAGGAAAAGAACAATGCCAATTGCGATGGAAATCATATTAATATTTAATACAATCTTTCTCCAGTCATAAGTGGATTCCCGGCTGATAATTTTCTTGCAATGTGTCCATATAAAGACAAGCTGTACACTCATAAAAACACAGCCATAAAGAACCCATTCTTTTCCTAAAATAAACATCACGATTGGTACAATTAAGTTGCCGGAATTAGAATAATAGATTGAAGCAACTTCCACTTCATTCAAATGAAATACTCTTCCCAAAATAGAAACAACAATCAAAAGAATTACCTGTGTCATAACAGAACCAGCAAGGGCAATAAGAAGTCCTTTTACTGTCTGCGGTGTGTAATCTACCTGAAAAGCATTAATGATTACACAGGGAATAATAAGATAAAGTACAATTATTGATAGAATCTTACTGTCTTCTGAGTTTAAAAGTTTTGCTTTTACAATTAAAAATCCCATGAAAATCATAAGAAAAAGCTGTATGATTTGTTCCATGAGAAGAATGCTGATATGCATGAAATCATCTCCTAATCTTTATATATCATAGCCAAAAGTATTATATAACACTTTTGGGATTCTGTCCTTAATAAATTACTATTTAAGAAGTAGGTTAAGAATGCTATAATTTTATTTAAAGACCATGAGGAGGGAACAGTAATGAATTTCACAACACTTTGTTATATAGAAAAAGAAAATCAATATCTAATGCTTCATCGAGTATCAAAAAAGAAAGATGGGAATAAAGACAAATGGATTGGGGTAGGAGGACATTTTGAAGAAGGCGAAAGTCCAGAAGATTGTCTTTTAAGGGAAGTAAGAGAAGAAACAGGATTAGAACTGGTTAATTATCAATTCCGTGGAATTGTGACGTTTATCTCTGATAAATGGGAAGATGAATACATGTGTCTCTACACTGCAGATAAATATATCGGAGAAATCGGAGTATGCGATGAGGGAGAACTTGTCTGGGTAGAAAAGGACAAAATTAAAGATTTAAATATATGGGAAGGTGATAAAATTTTTTTAAGACTCCTCGCAGAAAATGAACTATTTTTTTCACTCAAATTAGAATATCAGGGAGAAAATCTTATAAATGCGATATTAAATGGAAAAGAATATAATTAAGAGGCTGTAAAGACAGGAAATAGTTTTTAACCTACTCAGAAAATGAAGAAATCTCTGGTGAATCCTCAAATCTTCACAACTATAAAATCTAATTACTTCAATTTAAAGAAGTCAAAAAATAGAACCACCTGCTCATCCTAAATGTGACTTTAGTCGCGGTGTGTTGGATGTTCGTTTGAGCGCTCGCATCCAGCACTTGCTCCGAGGTCACATTTGAGATGAGTAGGCGGTTCTATTTTCTTCTATTTAATTCAACAATCAGATTTTATAAAAATCCCTTCTGCTCTAATGTGAAGACAATGTTACGTCCTTCGAATGTACCGTCAATGATACGTCTTGCTCTTACACTGTCACCGATATTTTCAACACGAACGTTAGTGTCTTTATAAGCTTTGGATACTTCTTCGTAAACTTTGCTCTGCGCTCTCATACCAAGACATACGAATCCGTGATCGAATGGAAGCTCGTAAACTTCGCCTTCAGGACTCTTAACAACGAAGCAGTCTTCTTTTACTTCCTGGAGAGCTGTGCTTGTAAGCTGGTTTACATTGTATTTTTCCATCATGCACTTTGTATCGTTCTTTGTTACAGGGTCAAGATCACGTCCGATTGCTGGCATCATTTCAACGATGGATACTTCAGCACCTCTTGGAGCGAAGAATTCTACTACGTCAAGACCTACAGCACCACCACCGATTACAACAACTTTCTGACCTGTCATATCTTCTGGGTAGTCTGGTACATGTTTGATCATGCTTAAGATAGATTCAACTTTTCCGCCTTCTTTATCAATGTTCTCATGAAGTCCTGCGATAGGTGGGAGGAGAGGAGCAGAACCAGTAGCACAGATGATGATGTGTGGGTTGAATTTTTCGATTACTTCAAGAGTAGCTTCTACGTTCTTGAAAATGTAGAGGTTATCAAGAGCTGCAGCGCGTCTCTGAAGATATACAGGGAAATCATTTAAACGGTGTTTTGCAGGAATCTTGGAGATTTCTGTAGCAAGTCCACCGAGAACATCTTTTTTCTCAAGAAGGAATGTAGTACATCCAACTTCTGCTGCGGAACATGCTGCCTCAAGACCAGCAGTACCACCACCGATTACAACTACGTTACAGTTCTTGTTTACTTTACGTCCAAGATGTGTGTCTCCTTCAAGAACAGATGGGTTAACTGTACAACGGATAGGTCTGTTTCCACCGATACGGTTGCCAGCACATCCGATGTTACAGGAAATACATTTTCTAAGCATACATTCCTGGTCGTTTGCTACTTTATGAACCCAGTTAGGTTCAGCTATAAGTCCACGTCCCATACCGATTAAGTCACAGTCACCTCTTGCAAGAGTATCTTCTACAACCTGAGGGTCACGATAGTTACCCATGGAGATAACTGGCTTGCCGAATTTCTCTTTTACAGCTTTAGCCATGTAAGATCTCCAGCCATCTTTCATGTAGTTCGCATCAATCTGGTACTGGATAGAATCGTTAAGACCACAAGATACGTCAAAGATATCTACTTCATCATTTAAATATTCAAGATATTTTAAAGTATCTTCTAATGTGTTTCCACCTTTAACGAACTCATCAGCGGAAAGTCTTAACATGATTGGCATATGAGGTCCAATCTGGCTTCTTACTTCATCAATGATCATACGGCAGAAACGAGTTCTGTTTTCGATGCTTCCACCAAATTCATCTGTTCTGTCATTGTATACAGGGGAGAGGAACTGGCTGATTAAGTAAGAATGTCCGGCATGAATCTCAACAGCATCAAATCCAGCAGTCTGTGCACGCTTAGCAGCTTCTCCGTATTTCTTTACGATAGCGAGAATCTCGTCTTTTGTTAATGGACGAGGAGTAGCTCCGCCTGTCTTAGATGGAATATTAGATGCGGATACTGGCTGAAGTCCGCCGATACGAGAAGACATTGCAGAAGCACCAGCATGATTAATCTGGATAGAAACTTTTGTTCCGTAACGATGCATATCTTCGCAGAACTTGTAAAGACGTGGAAGATAGTTATCATGGTCGATACGAAGCTGTGTAGTACCGTTAGAACCCTGTGGGAAATCAACGTTTGCATTTTCAACGATTAAGAGACCTGTGCCGCCCTTTGCACGCTGTCTATAGTAATCGATGTGAAGAAAACTCATTTCACCATTCTGCTCGCCATAGTTTGTTCCCATTGGCATCATACAGATTCTGTTTTTGATTGTCATTGTGCGAACTGTTAATGGCTCAAAAATATGTGTATACTTGTCTTTCATTATGAAACCCTCCTAAAAATTATTGTCATTCGTAGTACAAAAAATTGAGTTAAAAATACTAGTTAAACATACTATTTTAACGGTGTTCAATAACTCTATTATACGTACTATTGAGGAGGATTATCAATCGAAAACACTATGTAGATTGATAGAAGTTATCTATTAAATTCATTAGAGAACAGACGCCCGAGAAGAGAATCGATACCCTATATTTGTGACTTTAGTCGCGGCGGTTTAAATGCTCGCTTTATGCGCTCGCATCTAAATCTTGCTCCGAGGCCACAAATATGGCTTATGAAGTTCACTGGCTTCGTCTGTAGTTCGCTTAATGAATTAAATCGTAACAAAAAAGGAGTAAAGTTCTAAAAAATGTGGTATCATAAGGGACAACCATTTTTCACAGAGATAAAGTAGAATGAAATAAAAACAGGAGGAAAAATTATGGCAATAATAAATCTTACGAAAGAAACTTTTAAACAGCAGATTTCAGAAGTAGATAAGCCAGTTATTGTAGATTTCTGGGCTCCATGGTGTACGTATTGTCGAAGAATCGCACCGGCTTTTGATAAGATTGCAAGTCAGCAGGAGGACAAGCTTATTTTTGCTAAATTAGATATTGATGATGCAGCGGAAATTGCGGAAGAGTATGGTGTTGATACAATTCCAACTCTTATTATATTTAAGAATGGTGAGGTTTTAGGAAGTATTGTTGCACCGGATTCTAAGGCGAAGATTGAGGCATTTATCGAGGAAAATTTATAATTTATGATAGGAAGGAAGAAATACAATGGAAAAGATATATGATGTAGTAATTATCGGAGGAGGTCCGGGTGGATATACATCAGCTCTGTATTGTGCGAGAGCCGGACTTAGCACAATGGTTCTTGAAAAGCTGTCTGCCGGAGGGCAGATGGCACTCACTTCTCAGATTGATAATTATCCAGGATTTGAGGAAGGAATTGATGGATTTAGCCTTGCAGAAAAGATGGAGCAGGGCGCAGAACGCTTTGGCGCGGAGACAGAGCTTGCGGAAGTGCTGAGTGTTGATTTCTCTAATGATATTAAAATAGTAGAAAGCAGTGAAGGAACATTTAAGGCAAAGACAGTAATTATCGCTACCGGTGCTGTACCGAGAGAACTTGGAGTTCCGGGAGAAAAGGAACTGGTTGGCCGTGGTGTCGGATATTGTGCAACTTGTGACGGTATGTTTTACAGAAATAAGACTGTTATGGTTGTCGGCGGCGGCAATACTGCGGCAGCGGATGCGATGACTTTATCAAGAATCTGTGAAAAGGTTATCCTTGTTCACAGAAGAGATTCCCTTCGTGCCACAAAGATATACCACAAGCAGTTAGAAGAAACTGAGAATATTGAATTTTACTGGAATACAACAGTCAGTGAATTTTTATATGAGAAAAAACTTACTGGAGCGAAACTGCATAATGTAAAGACAGGAGAAGATACAGAGATTTCTGTAGACGGTGCATTTATCAGTATCGGAAGAAAGCCAGCATCTGAGCTGTTCGAAGGGATTCTTGATATGGATGAGGCGGGCTATATTGTAGCAGACGAATCTACAAGAACAAATATACCGGGTGTATTTGCCATCGGAGATGTCCGTACAAAGGCACTTCGTCAGGTTGTGACTGCTGTAGCGGATGGTGCGACAGCCTCACATTATATTGAGGAATATTTGGCTCACCAGATATAAGAAAAAGATATAGAAACGAAAATAAATGTAAATGTCAGAATCAGGTATAATATAATAAGGATGTCTGAGCATTCTTGAATTCTAAAATAGTAAATGTTATAAAGAAGGGAGAGCTGATATTTTTAATGGAAAAAGAAACAAAAAAAAGTCTTTTACTTATCACATTTGGAGTAGTACTATTTGCCCTGCTCATGCATTTTTCAGAAGTAATTAAGATACTGCAAAGAGGAGTGTCACTGACTCTGCCTATTATGGTAGGTCTGATTCTTGCTTTCGTCTTAAATGTACCAATGAAAATGTTTGAGAGGCTTTTTGCAAAATTAAAAAAGAAATATCCACAATTAAAGAAAATACCAGTAACAAGCCTCAGTTTATTTGCAACATTAGCGTGCATCGTCCTTTTAATCGGAATCGTGTATACGATGTTCGTGCCAGGACTTGTTGCCTCGGTAAGAAGCATTTACAATGTTTTTATGGAAAATATGCCAAAGTGGTTATCCTGGCTGCGAAGTAATGGAATGGATACTGCATGGATTTCCAGAGAGGTTACTTCCTGGGATTTCAATAAGCTGCTGACTCAGATAACCGGCAATGTAGGCAATGTGGGAAATGCTCTTGGAAAAGTAGTAAATGCGACAACGTCTGCCTTTGGTGTGGCAATGAATGTAATGATGGGATTTATTATCGCTATCTATGTATTATTAAGCAAAGTATCTCTAACAAGACAATGTAAAAAAATGATTTATGCCCACTTATCAAAAAATCATGCTGATAAGATTTGTTACATATCAAGCCTTGTCAATGAAACATATTCCAAGTTTTTTTCTGGTCAGTGCATAGAGGCAGTTATCCTCGGATTATTAATATTCATTGCATTTACCGTATTCCGCCTGCCATACGCAAACCTGATTGCCGTACTGACAGCAATCCTTTCCTTTATTCCATACATTGGAGCATTTGCTTCCTGCTTTATTGGAGCATTGCTCATTGTAATGGTAGATCCGTGGAAGGGGCTGTTGAGCATTGTCGTATATCAGGTCGTTCAGTTTATTGAAAACCAGTTCATCTACCCAAGAGTAGTTGGCGGTTCTGTAGGACTCGCACCACTTTGGACATTAAGTGCAGCGTTGATTGGCGGTAATCTTTTTGGAGCTATTGGGATGATATTTGCGATACCGGTCACGGCGGTGTTGTATGTGCTGCTCAAAGATGATGCAAATCGGAGACTGCAGAGAAAGAAGCTAGATATATAAATAGGAATTTGCCGCAGGCAAAAAGACGCCCCCGAAGAGAGTCTACCCCCTATATTTGTGACTTTAGTCGCGGCGGTTTGAATGCTCGCTTTAAGCGCTCGCATCCAAACCTTGCTCCGAGGCCACAAATATAGGGGGTAGACTCTCTTCGGGGGCTGTGCTTTGGCTGTGGAAGGAAAATTGCTATTTATTGTTGGAGTGATTTGGGGAATCGCCGGAAGGTTTTGGCTTTCTGTGGAGTTGTTTTTTGAAGGATTGACCCGAATTATTGTTGTAGTATGCTGAAAACATATTAAAACAGAAAGCATTTTTCAAACACGCTCTAGTTCTTGACATTTATATTTAAAATCCTTATAATTAAGCAAATACTTAATTAAGTAAATGCTTTATTTTGGAGGAGAAAATGACAGATATCGAATTACTGCATACTATTACTATGCCAACACGGTACCAGATTCTTATGCTTTTACTGGAACATCATTACTGTGGGAAAGCATTGGCTGCGAAGATTGGAATCAGTGAAGCAGCAATATCACAGCATCTACAGATATTAAAAGATTGTGGAATAGTGACGGGACAAAGGATTGACCGTCAAATGCATTATCAGGTTAATACAGAACTTCTGATACAGAGTGTTGGTGTTTTTCATCAGGAAGTATTGGAGAAGAGTGAACATATGCCAAATAGGGATTATTGTGATTGTGAGCTTGCTGAGTTTTGTAGTCGGAAGGGAGATGTAAAGAAGTAATGAGAGAGAATAAAGATTATCTGATTACAGAAAAACCATCGAGAGCTTTACTTATTTTTTCGATTCCGATGATTATTGGAAATCTGTTTCAACAGGCATATACAATTGTAGATTCTGCTATAGTGGGACGTTATGTAGGAGAAACTGCTTTAGCTGCTGTTGGCGCATCTTATGCTCTGACAAGTATATTTATTTGTATTGCCATTGGAGGTGGTATTGGTGCATCTGTTATTATCAGCCATCACTTTGGTGGACATAATTATGGACGTATGAAGACTGGTATTCGTACTGCGTTACTTTCATTTCTTTTCATTAGTTTGATACTTGGAGGCATTGGATTGATTTTCAGCCAGCAAATTATGGAGGTTTTAAATACACCGGCAGATGCAATAGATATTGCTGTAACTTATTTGAATATTTATTTTTTGGGACTGCCATTCTTATTTATGTACAACATTCTTTCTTCGATGTTTAATGCACTTGGAGAATCACGCATTCCGTTGTATTTACTGATTTTTTCTTCTGTATTGAATATTTTTCTGGATTTATATATGGTGGCAGTATTGAATTTAGGTGTGGCTGGTGCAGCATATGCAACGTTTATTGCTCAGGGAATTTCAGCAGTTTTATCTTTGATTATTTTTATTGTTACGCTTCAAAAGTTACCGGGAAAAGCTGAGGGCTGGCTGAGCAAAACAGAATTTTCTGATATGTCCAGGATTGCGTTGCCATCTATCCTTCAACAGTCTACGGTTTCTATTGGCATGATGCTAGTTCAGTCAGTGGTAAATAGCTTTGGGACACAAATTCTTGCTGGATTCTCTGCTGCGATGCGAATAGAATCTCTTTGTGTTGTACCAATGTCAGCAATAGGTAATGCAATGTCTTCTTACACTGCACAAAATATTGGTGCAGAAAAAGAGGAGCGAATTTCACAAGGTTATCGGATGGGCAATTTCATGATTATTGTTATAGCGGTTATTTTGTGTTTATTCCTCGAAATAGCCCATAAGCCTCTGATTGCCTTGTTTTTAGATAATGCAGCATCATCACAGACGATTGTTACTGGAGAAAGTTATCTGAAATTTATTGGTTTCTTCTTTTGTATGATTGGATTTAAAATGGCTGTCGATGGTATTTTGCGGGGAGCAGGAGCAGTGAGAGTTTTTACTATTGCGAACCTGGTAAATCTAACATTGCGAGTTACCATTGCAAAATTCGGAGCTCCAATTTGGGGAGTTTCTATGGTATGGTATGCAGTACCGCTTGGCTGGCTTGCCAACTTTCTGATTTCCTATGGATATTACAGAACTGGAAAGTGGAAAGAAGCTGTTTCAAAAACGGTAGATTAGATGAGGAAAGCTCGAAATCCCATCCCCTATATTTGTGACTAAAGTCACAAATATAGGGGATGGGATTTCTTTGTGGATGTCCGTCCCGCTGCGTAAGTCAGGATTTTTATTCTTCATCTCTGGTGATAAACATCATTATAAATGCCAACAACAGCAATACGGAAGATATAAGGATTGCCCGTTCATGGAAGTATTTAATACACTGGTTTCCGATGATCGCCCCGCAGATAAAGCAAAGAATAATTCCGTAATAGAGAAGCCCTTTTTCAAGAGCTTCTCTTTTTTTTGTCTGGAAGAACGTGTAAATATTCTGTGTGCCGCTTCGCAAGTTTCCGATGCACATAGTAGTAGCGATACCATTTCCATGAATTTTACGAAAACTTTCTACCTGAATGCCACAGGCGAGGGAAGTTAAGCTATTTGCAAGAAGGTTATGACTTTGTGGGAGAAAGCTTACGATAGTAAGAATAATAGCCTCTGCCACAACAGAAATCTGCCGCCAATGCAAATGACTTCCTATTCCTGAATTTCGGACAATGTCTGCAAGTGCGATTCCAAAGGTAAAAGCAAGAACAGGGCAAAGGTAGCGGATAGCTGCAGGAATATTTCCTTCAGAAAGATGGACACCGAGAAGGAGCATATTTCCCGTCTGGGCATTTGCAAATACCTCGCCTCTGCCGATATAGGAATAGGCATCCATAAAGCCGCCGGATAGCGCAAGCAGGATACCAAGTTCTATGGATTCTGAAATTTGGACTTTTTTATTCAAACAAAAAACCTTCTTTCTATCTATAAGTGTGATTTACAAGTTCTATACACAATATCTTTAAAAAAATTGTGGATAGACGCAGTGCTTTGGGAAAATATTGTGGATAACTTTATAAAATTTGCATGATTTACAAAAAATAATTCAAAAGATGCCGTAATGATTATAGTGGGAATGAGACTGTTTGTCAATTAGAATATCTTTACTTTCAAATGGCAGAATGTTATCATAGTAGCTGTTAACCAAGGAAACATCTACATGATTTTTTCATTAAAAATATAGGAGGATTGCAATGGCAAAGAAAGCATTAATCGCTATGAGTGGTGGTGTTGATTCATCAGTAGCAGCATACCTTATGAAAGAGGCAGGATATGATTGTATTGGTGTGACAATGAAGCTTTATGATAATGAAGATATTGGAATGGCAAGGGAGAAAACCTGTTGTTCTTTAAGTGATATTGAGGATGCCAGAAGCGTGTGTGTTAAATTGGGAATCCCATATTATGTATTTAATTTTAAAGATGATTTTAAGGAAAAAGTTATTGATAATTTTATTTCCTGTTATCAGAATGGAATGACACCGAATCCCTGCATCGAGTGTAATCGTCATTTAAAATTTGAGCATTTATATAAGAGAGCGAAGGTATTACATTGTGATGTTATCGTAACGGGTCATTATGCAAAAATCACACACGATGAGCAGGGATATCATCTGTTAAAAGGTGTCGATGACAGCAAGGATCAGAGCTATGTACTGTATTCTCTTACACAGGAACAGCTTGCCAATACCTGTTTCCCTTTGGGAGATTACAGCAAGACAGAAATTCGTAAGATTGCAGAAGAACAGGGATTTTTCAATGCCCATAAGCACGATAGTCAGGACATCTGCTTTATTCCAGATGGAGATTATATGTCATTTATTGAAAAAACAACTGGTAAAAAGAGCGAGCCGGGAGACTTCGTAAATCAGGAAGGCGAAGTAGTCGGCAGGCACAAAGGCTACTATGGCTATACTATCGGACAGAGAAAAGGTCTCGGCATATCCGCACCAAAGCCATACTATGTAACAGAAATCCGCCCGGAAGAGAATAAAGTCATCGTCGGAAGCAATGAAGACTTATTTAAGACTGATTTAATTGCAAATGACTTCAACTGGATAGAGAACTTAGCGGAGGACGAAGTCGTTAAGGCAAGAATCCGCTATCATCAGACAGAAAAAGAAGCAACCGCCAGGAAAAATTCAGATGGAACAGTAGACATTCATTTCTTAGAACCACAGCGTGCGATTACCAAAGGCCAGGCAGTAGTCCTGTATAGGGATAACCACGTAGTGGGGGGAGGAACAATCATAAAATAATTTTTGATTTGCCGCAGGCAAAGGAGACGCACCCTAAGAGAAAAGAAATCTGTGGTCGGATTGCTAGAAGAATTTAGAAAAGAGTCAGTAAAAAATTACCCCATTTTGTTCCGTTGTGCTAAACGTTCCATTTTGCCCAATAAAACAGAAACTTCGGAGAAACGAACCCGAAGTTTCTATGGTCAAAATTCCACAGCACAAAGTCACAAAATGGGGTAATTTTTTTACTGACTCTTCTTCTCGTATTCTTCTGGCAATCCGACCACAGATTTCTTCACTCTCGGGGAGCTGTGCTTTGGTTGGGGCAGAATCAGAATATTATGTTAGATAATTTTGAGATTTTTCAAAAGGTTATGGCTTTCCAGAAAATGAATACTAAAGATTGACATATAAGTGATTGCTATGATATCACAGCAATTTTACAATAATAAATTAAGTTGTCTTTTATCTATTTTGCAGAATTAAAGTAAGCAGGCGTTTTCAAAATTTTTAAGCTGGATTGCACAGAAAAAATTGAAAAAGAATGGGTTCACTATAAGATTGAATTTTATTCCTTTGCGCTGTGGAGTTCTGACTGTAACCTCACGAGATTGTTTTTGAGCAAGGTTGTTTTATCAGGCAGAATGGAACATTTAGCGCGACAGAACAAAATCAAACTTATAATGAACCCCTTCTTTTTAGATATCTAAGATAATCTGGCAACAGCCAAAGACAGCTCCCAACGAGAGAAGCCATCCTATATTTGTGGCCTTAGAGCAAGGATTGAATGCGAGTATGTAAGCGAACATTCAACCCGCAGTGATAGAGTCACAAATATAGGATGGCTTCTCTCGTTGGGAGCGTCTCCCCTGCCTGCGGCAACCCAGAGCTTAATAAGAAATTACCGTAGTATTCGCTGGCATATATTTCCAGATATAATATGCATCGGAGTCCATCAGACGCACACATCCATTAGATGCTGGTTTACCAATTGTAGCATCTGCATACACCGTGCTTGCAATTGGAAATTTATGATGATTCTGGCTACTGCCGGATGGGTAACGGTGTACTCTGGTGTGGAAAGAGTTTCTTCCACAATAATGAGTTATGTATTCTTCATAAGTATTAACATAATACCAGCCATTTTCCTTCTGACCAATGCGGAAAGTTCCATGGGGAGAACGGGTATTATAGTTTCCGGAGGCGCAAGGGAACGATTTGATTAATTTCCAATTGTTCTTTCGACCCTGAAAAATGCTGACTTCCTGTGTATAATGACTGACCCAGATTAAATAGCTGGTTTTGCTGGAATACTTTTTAACATAAGCAAGTTTTTGAGCAGTAGAATATTTGGATGTTGTGTAGTTGCATTTGAAAGCGCGAAGACTTCCTGTAGTGAGGTAGTAGGTCTTTCCTTTATAGAGAATCTCGCTTCTCTTATATTTGGTATTACGTCCGATTAAATCAACGGTTACACCGCTGCTTAATGTTTTAACAACTTTTTTAGAAGTCCAGGAACGGTAAAGAGAAACTCTCTTGGTTGTCTTGCAGAAGTAAGTCATCGTTCTTATTGTTTTTAATGGTGAAAGTAAAGTGTTAGGGGTACAGCTTACAGTAGCTCCTGTTGAAGAAGTATAATTCTTTCCATTAATCGTTGTGTAAGGTTTTACCATAAAAGTAATACTTGAAGCGCCGCTTGCAATGGAAGTCTGATAAGTGGAGCGGGTGGTGTTTGCTAAAAGAGTGTAACTGCTGCCTTTTTTTATATATACACTGTAACCGCTTGCGTTATAAAGTGTGTTCCATTTTAAGTTGAGACGGCTATTGCTTGCGTAGACAGATAATCCAGTTACATTCTGTGAAATGGTTACGGGAATCGTAGCAGAGAGCTTTCTGGAAACCGTTTTTGCGTTAGGAGCGAATGCTTTTACAGTAAATGTGTAGGTCTGGCCTTCATTTAACTGATTAAATGTATAAGTTCCGGCTTTTTTAAACTTAACAGAACGTCCATCGGAACAAAAGAGTTTATATTTATTAGCTCCAGTGACGGCTTTCCATGTGATTTGTGCACTTTTATATCCTGGTGTAACAGTAAAATAAGGTGCTTTCAGTGAGACGGCTTCGGTTGAACTGGTTGTGCTCTGGCTTTTGACCGTTGTCTGACTTGCATTCAGAGAAACTGCCGGATAAGTGCAAAGCCCGAAGAATAAAAGGGCTGAAGCGACAGAAAGACAGAGTTTATTTGTTATTTTCATGAAAAATCTCCTCTCTCATAGTATTAATGGTCATTGATAATTTACTATCTGACTAATATAACAAATCCTGCTACCAGAAGTCAAGGAGATGGATTTACTATTTAATTCAAACAAAATTCAGCCAAAGCCCTCTGTTTCCATCCCCCGAATCTCTCCAACCATTATTTTAATTCAACTAAAAACAGCCAAAGACAGCCCCGGAAGAGAAACGCTATCCTATATTTGTGGCCTTAGAGCAAGGATTGAATGGGAGCCAGTAAGCGAACATTCAACCCGCAGTGATAGAGTCACAAATATAGGATAGCGTTTCTCTTCCGGGGCGTCTGTCGCTTAACGAATTAAACTAGCCAAAAATTCTGGGAGAATACTTTCTGGTACTTCCATTTCTCCCTGTCCTTTAAATAAGGAAATATGTGGTTTGTTCTGACCGTGGAAGTCTGTTCCGCCTGTTTTAAGAAGACCCCACTGTTTGGCAAGACCAGCAACATATTCCTGTTCAACAGGAGTGTAAGTGTTATAGTAAGCTTCAATTCCAACAAGGCCGGCTTCTTTTAATTCGCGGACCAGAGTTTCTTTTTTGGCGGAATCTAACTTTTTATAGAACATAAGGTGTGCAAGAACAGGGACACCGCCACTGTTTTTGATTAGTTCGATTGCTTCCTGCGGAGTAGGCATGATACGTTCCACATAGCAGCATCTTCCCTCTGCAAGATATTTATCAAATGCTTCTTGAACAGAAGAAACATATTTCTTTTTCATAAGAAGCTTTGCGATATGTGGGCGGGCGATTGTTTCGCCTGGCTTATCTGGTTTGATTTCGTCCATGGAAATCTTAAAGCCCTGTTCCTGAAGTTTCTCAATAATTTTTGCATTACGTCCGTCACGGCTTTCACGACAAACGGCAAGGCGTTCTAAGAGAGCCTTATTTTTTGTGTCGATGTTATAGCCAAGAACATGAATTTCTACTCCGTGATAGTCTGTAGAAATCTCTACACCAGAGATGGCAGTAAGTCGTTCTTTATGTTTGGCAGCAGCTTTCTGAAATTCTTCTGTGCCAGCAACTGTATCGTGATCGGTAAGAGCAATTACAACAGGATTTTTATCACCAGCAAGTTTTAGGGCATCATTTATAATTTCTGTTGGGGAAAATGTACCATCAGAAGCAGTAGAATGAATATGTAAATCAATATAAGTTTTCAAAATGTACTCCTTTCATGCAATAATCAATCAAGTATCTATAATATTCTATATCTAGTATCGCAGAATTAGTTAAAAAAATCAATGTCTATGACAATTATTTATATGAATTGAAAGAAAGTGATGGAAAATGTGTAATAATGCAATACTTGTTTGTAATAATTGCATAAAGGTGTTAGAATATCTTTATTGAAAATGAGAAGCTAAACAGGCAGACAGAACATGTAACGGAGGTTAATCTATAATGGAAGATATGATGAAAGCGTTGTTGGATGTGGTGAGAGCACAGCACACTGCAACAGAAGGAAGCGAAGAAAGACCATTTGATATTAATGATATTATTGATATGGCGCTGAATATTACCGGGAGACCAGAAGAACCAGAGGAACAGCAGGAACTTTCTGATACGATTCAGAAGCTGGCAGAATCTCTGGCACCAGATATTTTCCCACCGAAGACATTTGAGGAGATGGATGATTCCGAGCAGGCAGCTTCTGCAGTGAATATGATAGAGGAACGGTTAAGAAATGGTGGCAGAAGAAGAGAGACAGCAGCCCCACAGTCACAACAGGAAATGACTCCACAGCAGAATAGTTCACAGATGCAGAGTGAGTCACATGAGGAGAATCCTTTTGCACAGGTAATGGAGAATGAAAATGCGAATATTCAGCAACAGTCAGAAACTGCAGATGGATATGGAAATATGGCATCCACAGACAGTGGTGCGTCCGAAGATTATGGTAATGGCAGTTCTTACGATATGTTTGGACAAGACGATGTAAATCATCAGGAAGCGGCGAATCTTAATGATTTGATCTATAATAATTTTATGCAGATGATGGGATTAAATGATCCTAAGGTAGAATATCCATTTGACCGTTCTCAGATTCGATATGGAAGGGAAAAGACAGCGACGGAAATGCTTGCAGAAGATGAGGCCAACAAGGCAGAAGAGAGAGCATTAGAAGAGCAGAGAAGAAGGCCAGTTTCAGCCTGGGAACTTGCACAGTCAGCTGTGGATAAGGATGAGGAAGCACATCAGAAAGAGGAATATGAACCTAAAGAGATGAAGATGCCAGAAACCAAATCAGCTTCTCAGTTAGCCGCAGAAGCAATCGCGAAGGCCAAAGAAGAGGATCAGATGAAGCTTGAGGCAGAAAAGAGAGCAGAACGTCTTATGGAAGAGGCAAGAAAGCGCGGAAAAGATCCGATGGAATTTGCACTTCATCAGCAGGAAATTTTAAATTATATGGAAAAGAACAGTGATGAACTCGTTTCTTTTGAAGATTATGAAGATTTATCACCAGAGGAAAAATTAGAGATAGAGAAAGAACTTTATCGGGAAAAACAGATTGAAGCGGGAGTGGCTCCAGAAGATATCAGTGATGAGTTACCAGATGAGATTCTGGAACAGTCTGGAATCGCACCAGATCAGACAGCAGGAGAGCAGAATAGTCAGGAGTCTGCCGGACAGGGAGATGGAACAACAGCACAGCAAACCAGCCAATCACAGGGAATGCCGACATTTTCAGATGATATGCTTCGTATGATTAGTCAGGAAGTAGTACAGGAAAATGCAGAGATGATTCTGGCTGAAGATGCCAATGCAGACTTAGGATTAATTAACGAGACGATTTTCGAAAACTTGAAAAATCTAATGAGTCAGACTGGCGGAGCTGTGACGCAGGAAGATATGGAATCTTTGATCGGAGAAGTTATTTCCAGAAATACGTCTTCTGACTCAGAAGAAAAACAAGAAACTTTGGCGCAGACGGAAACAGGTACTACAGCTGAAACGGCACCGATGGCATTTGAAGGCGAAAGTGCAGGCAGTGCTGTTGGAAGTGGAATGGCAGGAACGAGGGAACCAGCAGTGGAAAGTTCACAGTCAGAATCACAGAGCCAGCCAATGTCAGCGGTAGAACTTGCCAGGGCAGCACAGCAGGCAGCTAAGCCAGAGCCACAGGAAGCCAGAGAAACAAAGTCAGCAGTAGAACTTGCAAAAGAGGCACAAGAAAACGCAGTACAGAAGAAGGCTGAACCAATATCGGAGACAGAGGAAGAACTGAGCGAGGATGATTTAAACTTTGATGAATTAGATTTAGAAGAGGAGTCCGAAGAAAGTCAAAGTCCTTCCATTGAAGAATTAAAGGCACAGCTTAAGGCAGCAGAAGAAGCATTGGCAGCAGAGCAGTTAAAAGCGGCACAGAAAGCCGGGAAAGCAGAGGAAGAGAAGAAATCAGAAGAAATTCCGAAAGTGGAAGAAGCAACAGAACAGCCGATGGAAGAGAGTGCATCAACAGCCGGGGAACAGACAGCAACAGAAGAAAGTTCTGAGATAACCCCTGCGCCGACAGCAGAAGAAGTACAAGAACAGCCTGAGTATTCTGAAGTTTCAGAAAAAGAAGCGGAAGAATTTGAATATGTTGATCCGGGCGAATTAGTTCTTGGAGACCACACACAGGCAGAGATAGATGAAGCTTTGGATAATCTGGCATCTCTTGGCCTGGAGGGTGAAGTCTATGAGCGTGCAAAAAGAATGCTCTTACTGGAACTTGCTGGTTCAGAAGTAGCACTTGATGCATGGCTTGAAGAACAGGAAAATGGCAAGAAGAAAAAGGCAGCGGTATCCGCGTTAGATACAGAAGAAGATGCTCTTGATGATTTAGAGGATTTAGATGAAGATGACCTCGAGCGAGAATTAGAACTTGCTATGGATGAAGACTTTATTGAGGAAGATTTAGAAGAACCTGCAAATGAAGAAACTTTAGAAGAAAGCAGTCAGGACAAATCTGAAGAAACAGAAAAAGAGGCAGTTTCTGAGGAGGATTTAGAAGAAAACTCTGTAGAAAAAACGGAGGACGAATCTGATAAGACGGAAGGTGCCGAAGATGTATCAGAACAGCCAGAAAGTATTTTAAAAGAAGCTTCTGAGGAAGAAATAAGCAGTGAAGAGGAAAACTCTGAGGAAGAAGAGGGAGAGACCTCAGAGGCAGCTCAGGAAGAAGCAGCAAATAAGGAGTTCTCTGAGACAGAAGAAGAGGCAGCAAATAGAGAGTACTCTGAGACAGAAGAGAAAGAGACAGCAAATAGGGAGTGCTCTGAGACAGAGGAAAAAGAGATAGCAAATAAGGGCGTTTCTAAGAAAACAGAGAAAGAAGCAGAATACAAGGAAGCAGAATACATTTCTGAATCAGAAGACACAATTCAGGTAGAAAAAACAAGACCGGAAAAGGCAGAGAGGACATCTTCACAGACGAAGAAGCCTGCACACAGTGAGAGAACATCACATTCCAGAAAACACAAGAATATTGTAAAACGTAAGGAAAAAACAGCTCCAGAAAAAGAAGAAAGAGAATTTAGCGCAGTAGTTCTAACAGGAAAGAATGTCGAAGAAAAAGAATTCCAGGTAAGTGTCCGCAATCCATTTGTTCTCAAAAACTCTGCAAGCTTTATGGATAAATTTGAAGAGTATATTGTAGATACACAGGAAAACAGAAAGTTAAGCACAGGATTCAAACGTTTAGATGCAATGCTCCGCTATGGCCTTCATAAAGGAAGTTACTTTGTAGATGCTACACCTCAGTATTTAAAGAACGGATTTATGCAGCAGATAGCCGACCGGGCAGCAGAAAGCGGTGTAGATGTACTTTATATTTCAACAGAGCTTACCCGCTATGACCTTATGGTAGATACTATCTCTCGTCTCAGCTATGAAATGAATAAAAAAGATGAAGAAAAAGCAGTATCCTCTATGGCAATCATGACAGGAGAAAAAGGCGCAGATATTCGTTCTTTAAAAGATGAATTGAATTGGTACAGAGGACGAATCAGTGAACATCTTTTTGTACTTGATCAGGAAGCAGTGTCTGAATATGTAGAAAATATGGAAGATGCCTCCGCAGGAGATATATTAGCAGAACTTATTCGTTCCATCGTAACAGAGGGAGCACATAAGCCAGTGGTATTTATTGATAATATTGAAAATATACTCTCAGTAGAAGATTCTGAGGATATGAAACCGCTCATGGATGGAATCCGTAAACTTGCAAAAGAACTGGGAATTCCGATTATTATGTCCTACGGATATGCACCAGCAGAAAGTGAAAATGAGCTTGACCCAGATGAAATCGAATATCACAAATCATTAGGAAATATGTGTGATGTATATCTTGAACTCAAATATGCAGATATGATAACAGAGGATTACGAAGAATTAACAGAAGATGATATTCAGGAAATGGTAGAAAACGGTGAAATGCTTCTTATTAACGTACAACTTCATAAAAATAGAAGAACAATGAAAGCATCCTGTCAGATACAGGCAACACCGAAGTTTAATTATTACGAAGAATAGTGATTTGCCGTAGGCAAATAGACGAAACACCAAAGAGAAGATACCCTATATCTGTGACTTTAGTCGCGGCGGTTTGAATGCTCGCTTATGCGCTTGCATCCAAACCTTGCTCCGAGGCCACAGATATAGGGTATTATATGGCGCTATTCCGTAATCCCAATATAATCCGTTACAACCTTAATCTTCGCACTGATCTTCTGAAGCTCTTCTGTTGGTTTATAATCTTTCGTACCAAAGAGATATTCGTGTGCTTTTTTTACATTTGTCTGGGCTGTAATTGGAAAACCGTAATAGATGCCGTTATATCGTTCATCTTCAGATTTAAAAGGATAAGCCTGCGAATCTTCTATCTTACAACGTGCCATGGAAAGAGTCAGCTTTGTGAGAGCGTCATTAGAGAGGCTCGTTTTACACTGTGGAAGAACAGTACTGATTAACTTTCCAAGTTTTAGCGGCTGTTTTTTAGCTGTATTCATAATACCTTCAAGAACAAGTCGCTGATGGTTAGCTCTTGCGTGATCTCCGCCTTCCATGTAGCGGATACGAGAGTAGGCAACAGCCTGATTACCATCGAAGGTATAAGTTCCGGTTTTTTCAAACTTCGGAGAATTTCCACCATTAATATGATTCATATTACCAATATAATCATTTAAATTCTGTAATTCTTTTTCAGAATTAATGGTCAATGGAATACCGCCAAGCACATCAACAGCATCGGCTAGTGCTTTAAAGTTAACCGTGGCGAAATCTGTGATATTTAAATCCAGGTTACGGTTAATTGTGCGAAGAGCAAGTTCTGGTCCGCCATAAGAATATGCTGCATTAATCTTATCGTATTCGCCATCAATACTTACATAGGTATCACGGTAAATAGACATCAATTTTACCTTTTTGGTTGATTTATTGATGCTGGCAATGATGATACAGTCAGTACGGGAACCTTTATCTTTAATTTTATTATCCTGACTATCAACGCCAAAAAGAGCAATATTTTGATAATCTTTTATATTAGCATCCGTATCATTTACAGTTACACTTGTTTTATCTAAAGGATATTTTTCTATTTTGGAAAAGGCACCTTTTAATGAGAAACGGAATGCAAAAACCGCCCCGGCAATTAAAAGAATGATTAAAAGAAGGAAAGGAAAACATCCCCGTTTTTTCTTTTTTTTACGTTCATGATAAGTTAAAGCTCGTCCGCCAGAAGTCTGCCGCTTTTGAGACTTTGTATCAGGCTTATTCTGGGAAGAGGACTTCTTTGTTGATGGTTTGCCAGAATTTTTTATAGAAGAACCAGAGGAATGATATCCTGTACCGGAAGAACTTCGAAGCAGGCCATCAGTATTCAATGTGGAATGTGTATGATGGTCGTGAGAAGTTTTGAAATTATTCTGAGAACTTCGTCTGCCGCCTGTGCTGGAATAGTTATATTTGTTTTCAATGTTATCTTTACTATATATTGAACCATATTTCATAAAATATGCCTCCATTCTGTCATAGGTACTTCTGGAAATTTAATAGGTTTATGGAATGTTTCGGAGAGTACATTCATTAGTTAAAAAATCTGTGTTAGTAAGCATTTTTATTGACAAATCCTTTAAATACAGTAAGAAATAGAATCTTAATATCAAAAGATAATGTCCAGTTTTCAATATAAAAAATATCATGTTCAATTCGTCCCTCAATGGATGTGTCTCCACGGAAGCCGCAAACTTGTGCCCATCCTGTCATACCGGGACGTACCTGATGCTTTATCATATAACGAGGAATCTCCTCTTTAAATTTCTCAACGAAAAGAGGTCGTTCTGGCCGTGGACCAATGAGACTCATATCACCCTTTAATACATTAAATAACTGTGGCAGTTCGTCAAGACTGGTCTTACGGATAATTCTTCCCACGGGAGTGACCCGGGGATCGTTGTGTACTGTCCAGGCCTTTTGTTCCTTAGAGGCAGACTGTACTCCCATCGATCGGAACTTGTACATTTTAAAAGGTTTATTATGAAGACCGACTCGTTCCTGACAGAAAATAATTGGTCCTGGGGAACTCTTTTTAACGAGAACAGCAACAACAGCCATAATCGGTGAAAAGAGAATGATACAAACGATAGAACCAATAATGTCCACAAGACGTTTGATACATTTGTTTACAGTATTTGTAAGCGGAACATTACGGATGTTGATAACCGGAAGTCCGTTCAAATCCTCAGTAACTGGGTTAGTAGAAATAAATTTATAATAATCTGGAACAAACTTTGTATGCACACCAGACTTTTCGCAGATAGCAACCATATCTCCCAGTTTATAATACTCTTTCAGGCTGAGTGCGATTGCCACCTCATCCATAGAAGTGTTCTGAAGAAACTTTTCTACATCCTTTAACTTACCAATGCAAAAAGTATTGCGGTAAGAAAAGTCAGCCTTGAGATTATCATCGAAAATACCGTGAATGGTGTAGCCCCACTGTGGGTTTGACTTAATACGGTCGATGTAGGCTTCGGCTGCTGCACTGAAACCAATAACAACAACATGTTTAAGATTAAATCCCTTTCTGCGAGTTCTTTCTAATGCATAACGGATTGCCGCCCTTTCAGCAATGGTAAGAAGCATGGAAAGAACATAGAACATTAACTGAAGACTTCGTGAAACATGGGGAATCTTCATAAAGATTATATATATAAAGAAGAAAACCATTCCAATGGAATTCGCCTTAATGAGATTCGCATACTCTGAAGTCCTATTTTGAAATCTTTTTGGTTTATATAAATTAAACTTTGCATATAAAATAAGGTATACAGGAATAAGAACAAGAAGTATACCCTGATATTGCCACAACTGCCGCCAGTAACCAAAACGAGGGAAAATGTCTTTAAAAAGAGGGCATATATATCGAATATAGTAACTAAGACAAAAGGAACAATAAATAACCAGTGCATCAAGAACGACGTGGAACCGGTTAAGATATTTTTGATTCTCTTTAATCATAAAAGTGTACCTCCATCACCCAAAAGGGATATATATATGGAAAAAAGGGCGTAATATACCTCTTACTGGGATAATTTTCTAACTTATTATACAATAGAACAGGGCATTCCACAAGGTTATTTCTTTTCCTGCTTTTACGAAAAAAGTGTGAAAAAGCTGCAAAATCAGTAGAAATCCATAAATTTGCCATAAATACAACACAAATTTATCACACATCGTTGCTAAGATAAGGTTACAAACTTAGGAAAGGGGATAACATTATGAACGAATTTGAAAATGGATTCCATAATGAGAATTTAGAGAACAACAGGATAAATAACCAGGAAAACAACAGTCAGCAAGTAGCTATAGATGTAACACCGATTGAGGAATCGGTAACACAGGAGAATACAGAGAGTCATAGATATTCTTACAGAGAACAAGGTACAGGTGGCAGTTCCTATCAGTATGACAATGGAAATAATTCCAACGATACTTATAATAATTCTTATAGCAGCCACGGATGGAGAGATGAGAGTACTTATAATAATGAAAATTATTATGGGAATATCCCGCCGGAACCTGATAAGAGACGCAGACAGAGAAAGAATGGCAGTAAAAATAATAAGAACGGAATGGGTAAGAAAGCTGCCAAGTTAGTTGCATCCGCAGCAGTATTTGGTCTTGTAGCGGGAGCCTGCTTTGTAGGAGTGTCCGTAGCAAAAGATAAATTATATCCTTCTACAGCAGATCGAATTGAAACAACATCGGGAACAACAAGTGCAAAGAGCGAGACATCATCAAGCGGCTCAAGCAGCTCCAGCAGTAATGTAGCAAGTGTAGTTAATGAAGTGATGCCATCTGTTGTATCTATTACAAGCACAATTCAGTCTTCCAATTATTATGGCTTTGGTACACAGGAATCAGAAGGAGCAGGTTCAGGATTTATCGTTGCAAAGACAAAAGATAATCTTATGATCGCAACCAATAATCATGTTGTATCTGATGCCACTTCCCTCACCGTAGGATTTGCAGACGATACAACAGCCAAAGCAACAGTAGTCGGAACAGACTCCAGTGCAGACCTTGCAGTTATTTCTGTAAAGATAAAGGATATCAAAGACTCTACAGCATCAAAGATTAAAGTTGCAACACTTGGAAGTTCTGATGATTTAAAAGTAGGAGAAGAAGTTGTAGCAATCGGTAATGCATTGGGATATGGCCAGTCTGTTACAACAGGTGTAGTCAGTGCAAAGAACAGAGAAGTATCTTTAACAGATGGAACAATGAACCTTCTTCAGACAGATGCCGCAATCAACCCTGGTAACAGTGGTGGTGTACTTATTAATATGGATGGTCAGGTTGTAGGTATCAACAATGCGAAGTTAGAAGATACATCCGTAGAAGGTATGGGATATGCAATTCCTATCACTACAGCTAAAACTATCTTAACAGATTTAATGAATGCCAGCAGCGTAAGCACAAAAGATGCTGCATTCCTTGGAGTCGTAGGCCGTGACATTAATGAATCTTATTCCAGCGCACTTGGAATCCCTAGCGGAATCTATGTATCACAGGTAGTCAGCGGATCACCAGCAGAAAAAGCAGGAATCTCTGCAGGCGATGTCATTACCAAGTTTGAGGGTAACAACGTATCTACAATGTCCGGCTTAAAAGAAAAACTGGCACTGAAAAAAGCTAATACAAAAGTAAAAATCACATTTAAGAGAGCAAACCAGAGCGGAACATACGAGGAAAAGACCGTTACAGTAACTCTTGGTAAAAAGAGTGATTTCAGTGATGTAACAACAGATAACTCCAGCGATTCCAGCAATGATTCCAATAATAACTCCAATAATGGAAATAATAATGGAAACAGCAATGGCAACTCTGGTAATAGCAATGGAAATTCCGGAGACTATGGTTATGGCAATGGAAATTTTGGAAATGACAATGGCAATGGATATATAAATCCATATGAATATTTCTTCGGAAATAACTATTAATTTACCATTTAATTCGGAAGCTGTCTTTGGATGATTTTTAGATGAATTGAATTTAATCATAGTCCAAAACAGCAATCTCCAAATCCCTCCCTTGATAGCAGGTGATAGCATAACCATGGTCAGTGCATTTTTGCAACGGCCTAGAGCGTGTTTGAAAAATCATTCCTGCAACCTGCACGCCCCAATTTGCGGTATATTTTGCCTTCATTCAGTTGACGTAGCCCGCTACGCCGCCCTCATTCAGGCGAAATCTCCCCTAAATTGTAACGCACATCTTGCAGAAAGCATTTTTCAAACACGCTCTAATACAGAAAAACTTTATACAATATTATATAAAAATGTGCCTTAGAACAAGCTCTTAATGCGATTGAGCATTAAGAGTGCAGTGATACGAAGCATTTTATATAATATTGTATAAAGTTTTTCGTCTGTTTTTCAAAAAAACACTTGACATCTCTTCATACCCATGATATCATACCAAAGTATGAACGCCGAAGACAGCAGGCGCCGTAAGGCATAAAGTGAGAACACCTGCCGAGGAAGTTATATTCAGATAATTTTATTCTTAGAATATTTCTGCTCTTTGTCTTTGGACAGAGAGTTTTTTTATTTCATCGAAAGATGAACTGACGGCGGTACACACAAATATTTAAGGAGGTGCACCAGGAAGATGGCTAAAGTAGAATTAAAACAGCCTATTGTTGACGAGATTAAGGCTCAGCTTGACGGAGCTAAATCTATGGTAGTTGTAGATTACCGTGGAATTTCCGTAGCTGATGTAACAGAACTTCGTAAACAGTGTCGTGAAGCAGGTGTTGTTTATAAAGTTTATAAGAACACTATGGTAAAACGTGCTGTAGAAGGTACAGAATTCGAAGGCGTTGTAAAAGATTTGGAAGGAACAAACGCATTTGCAATTTCCAAAGATGATGCAACAGCTCCAGCAAGAATCGTTGCTAACTTTATTAAGAAAGCAAAATGCTGTGAGTTAAAGAGCGGTGTTGTAGAAGGTACTTACTACGATGCAGCAGGTATTGCAACAATCGCAACTATCCCATCAAGAGACGAACTTATCGCAAAATTCATGGGAAGCATTCAGTCCCCAATTACAAACTTTGCCCGCGTAATCAAACAGATCGCAGAGCAGAAAGATGGTGGAGCTGCAGAATCCGAAGCAGCAGCTGAATAATTAATATTATAATATAAGATTTATGGAGGGAAATAAGATGACAACTCAGGAAATTATTGAAGTTATTAAAGGTTTATCCGTATTAGAATTAAATGATTTAGTAAAAGCTTGTGAAGAAGAATTTGGTGTATCCGCAGCAGCAGGTGTTGTAGTTGCAGCAGGAGCAGGTGCTGGAGAAGCAGCAGAAGAAAAGACTGAATTCGACGTTGAGTTAACAGAAGTTGGCGGACAGAAAGTTAAAGTTATCAAAGTTGTTCGTGAAATCACAGGTTTAGGATTAAAAGAAGCTAAGGCTGTAGTTGATGGTGCTCCTAAGGCAATCAAAGAAGCAGTTTCTAAAGAAGAAGCTGAAGACATCAAGAAACAGTTAGAAGAAGTTGGAGCAAAAGTTACAGTTAAATAATTGTAGTTTTCCAATATTTAATTTCTTGAACGAACGCTCGGAGGGTGTAAGCTCTCCGAGCTTTTTTTGTTGGAGGTATAATAATGAGTAAAAAGTGCCCTTATGAAAAAAAATGTGGTGGCTGCCAGTATATTGACCTGCCATATGAAGAACAGTTAAAGAAGAAACAGAAAGATACAAATAAGCTTTTAAAAAGTTTTGGAAAGGTAAAGCCGATTATTGGAATGAAAGATCCGTGGCATTACCGTAATAAAGTACATGGAGTTGTAGCAAGAGACCGCCACGGCAACTGCTTTACAGGGATTTATGAGAACCGTAGCCATCGTGTTATTCGTGTCGATTCCTGTCTGATTGAGAATCAGAAAGCGGATGAAATCATGAATACAGTAACTTCCCTTATGAAGTCTTTTAAGATGCGTCCATATAATGAAGATACTGGCTATGGATTTTTGCGCCACATTTTAGTTCGTACCGGTTATCATACTGGTCAGATTATGGTTGTATTAGTTACAGCATCTCCAGTATTTCCATCCAAAAATAATTTTGTAAAAGCACTTCGAAAAGAACACCCGGAAATCACAACAATTATTGCAAATGTAAATAACAGAAATACTAGCATGGTTCTTGGGGATAAGCAGCAGATTCTTTATGGAAAAGGCTATATTGAGGATGTGCTTTGCGGCAAGACATTCCGCATTTCTCCGAAGTCATTTTATCAGGTAAATCCAATTCAGACCGAAGTTCTTTATAATAAGGCGATTGAATTTGCAGGACTTACCGGAAAAGAAAGAGTTATTGATGCGTACAGTGGAATTGGCACAATTGGAATGGTCGCAAGTGATAACGCAGGAGAAGTCATTTCTGTAGAATTAAATGGAGATGCGGTCCGCGATGCTGTCTTCAATGCAAAGCAGAACAAAGTAAAAAATATTCGTTTTTATAAAGAAGATGCAGGAGATTTCATGGTAAAAATGGCATCACACAAGGAAAAAGCTGATGTTGTCTTTATGGATCCCCCACGTTCCGGAAGCGATAAGAAGTTCTTAGATTCCCTGCTTCGCTTAAGACCAAAGAAAGTGGTTTACATTTCCTGCAATCCGGAAACACTTGCCCGAGACTTAAAGCACCTTACAGGAAATGGATACCGTATAAAAGAGATTCAGCCAGTAGATATGTTTCCTTCCACCGGCCATGTAGAAGCTGTTTGTTTACTATCAAGAAGAGAGAAATAGTACGAAAACAAAGCGTATTTCTGTTTTTTACTAACACTCACGAGTACCTTTATAGTTGTCCATAAGATGAGGATAGGAGGAATCATGGAAGTAAGGAAACGATTTGAAAATGATAAATTAAAAAAACTTCAGATTTTTAATGGGGCACAGTTAAAATATATAGCATTTATATCCATGCTGATAGATCATGTAAACAATGCGTTGATAACCCCTTTTCTAAATGGGAAGGGATTTTTATTACATTTATCTAATCTTTTTTCAATTCTGGGCAGGATTGCATTTCCTATTTTTGTGTTTTTTATTGTAGAAGGATTTTTTAAGACCAGTAACAGGAAGAAGTATCTTATAACGCTTTTGCTATTTGGTGTGATATCTGAAGTTCCGTTTGACATGTTTACATCAAAAGTATTCTTTGATCCATATTGGAATAACATCATGTTTACTTTAGCATTATGTCTTATTACAATTTGGATCATTGATGCTGTAAAAGCAAAGATCAGCAATAAAGTTTTGTGGTATAGTATCTCAATCGTTGTTGTAGGGATTTCGTGTGCAGTAGCGATGGCGCTCAGTCTGGATTATGATTATCATGCGATTATTGTTGCATACATTTTTTATATTTTTTATGATAAACCAATACTTGGAGCGGGATTGGGATATCTTTCGATTATTAAAGAGTTATATTCTTGCTTGGGATTTGCTATGACAGTGACATATAACGGTGAAAGAGGAAGGCAAAATAAATGGATAAATTATCTTTTTTATCCGGTTCATATTTTAATATTAGGTATTCTGCGTTTTTATTTAAATATTTAAAAATCTTTAGAAATATTTAGTAGGAAAGAAAACAGGGGTATGTTATAGTTATAACTAGAGCGTATTTGAAAAATCATTCCCGCAAATTGTGATGCACATCTTGCAGAAAGCATTTTTCAAACACGCTCTAGTGTTAAGACTTACACAAACAAAAAGAGAAATATTTCACAAGAATAACAGGCAGGTTTTACATGCATTTGATTTGGAGTTATAGGGATAGTTATAGGGAAAGATACATAAGAAACACATATTTATGAAAGAAAAAAGTATAATTCAACAGAACTTAAAGAAAATAATTGGTGTTATTGTGGTTTCTGTTTTTGCCATAATAACGATTTATACGGTGTTTCGGGGGAGCGGCATCTCTTTGAACGAACTGACGGCAAGTTTAAAAGAGGCATCCTGGGAAGGTATTCTGCTGGCATCGGTAAGTATGCTTGGTTTTATTTATTTTGAAGGGGAAGCATTAAGAGTTCTTGTCCGGCATATGGGATATCCGGCAAAGAGAAGCCATGGCTTTGTTTATTCGGCGGCAGATGTGTATTTTTCTGCAATTACGCCATCTGCTTCAGGAGGACAGCCGGCAAGTGCATATTTTATGCTGAAGGATGGAATAGCAGGAACAGCAGTTATGGCTGCGCTGCTACTGAATCTTATTATGTATACCCTTGCGATTCTGACGATCGGGCTGGTAGATATTTTGATTTTTCCGGAAGTTTTTCTGAATTTCAGTATCGGGTGTCGAGTGCTGATCGTGGCAGGTGGTTTAGCTTTAGCAGGGCTTGGGATTATCTTTTATCTTCTGCTGAGAAAGCAGGCATTGATCGAATCTGTCGGTACCTTTTTTGTCCGGATTTTACGGATGATTCATTGTGGGAGGCTTGCAGATAAGTTAGAAAAGAAACTGGAAGTTTCTATCGAGAAGTATAGTAGTCTTGTGGATGTGATTTTTGATGGAAAGAGAATGTTATGGAAGGTGTATATCCTGAATCTGTTACAGAGATTGTCGCAGATTATCGTAACACTTTTTTCCTTTGCAGCATTGCATGGAGATTTACGAAAGCTTCCACAGTTATTAGCAACACAGATTTATGTTGTTATGGGTTCAAACTGTGTCCCGATTCCGGGAGGAATGGGAGTGACAGATTATCTGATGTTGAAAGGATATCAGCAGCTTATGAGCAGGGAAGCCGCATTTCAGCTTGAAATGCTTAGCAGAGGCCTGTCTTTTTATGTCTGTATCTTTGTAAGTCTGACTGCAGTTTTGATAGGATATGTAACGATTAAGAGAAAAAAGAAATTGGAGAATGAAAATGATAGGATTTTATGATTACACAGTGATACTTACTTATTTGTCACTGATGTCGGGAACAATAGGAATTATGCTTTGTCTAAATGGGATGGGGCATCCATACCTTGGTATGTTTTTTCTGCTTTTTTCCGGACTGTGTGATACATTTGATGGAAAAGTAGCCAGAAGCAAAAAAGACCGCACAACACAGATGAAAAAATTTGGCATCCAGATAGATTCATTGTCAGATTTGATAGCTTTTGGTATGCTGCCGGCATGTATAGGAATCGCAATGCTTCGCTATACGATGTATATTCCTGATTTATCTGGAGTGACCCGCTATCTGCTCACGCACTATACTTTACAGACACAGATTGTTTTAAACCTGATTGCTGTTTTGTATGTACTTGCTGCAATGATTCGCCTGGCCTATTTTAACGTGATGGAAGAAGAAGACCAGAACAGAGATGAGACAGGAGCCAAAATTTATACAGGCTTACCAGTAACGTCTGCAGCATTAATTTTTCCAGCAGTACTGCTTATACATATGCTTATTCGTGCAGACCTGACATTTTTGTATTTTGGAGTTATGTTGATTACAGGCGGCCTGTTTATTTCAAAAATACAGATTAAAAAGCCGCAGAATAAGGGAATCGCTACTATGATTTTCTTTGGTGCGGTAGAGTGCGTTGTTTTGATTTTTGCGTTGAAATTTTTGAAAAAGTAAAGTTTTCATATAAACATTTAAACTTTGTAGTATTTTATGAGAATACTATGGGAATTTTTGTACATAAATTTTAAGAATTAAGAGATTACAGACAGGAGATTTACATATGACTATCCTAGAATTTTTATATAATACAGTTCCAGGAAGATTTCTTTTAAAACCGTTAACCGGCCCACGGCTTTCTCGTATCTGTGGGCATTTTTTAGATTCTGAATTGTCGTCATTTCTCATTCAGCCATTTGTAAAGCAAAATGCAATCCAATTATCAGATTATGAAACAACAGATATAAAAAGTTTTAATGATTTTTTCTCAAGGAAAATAAAACAGGGCAAGCGTCCGATAGATATGGAGAAAAATCATTTAATCGCACCATGTGACGGTCTATTATCTGTCTGGAAAATAAAAGAGAATACCGTTTTTCCCGTAAAGCAGAGCCATTATACAATTTCCTCTCTGTTGCACAGCAAAAAGCTGGCACAGCGTTATCATGGGGGATACTGCCTTGTATACCGTTTGTGTGTAAATCACTATCATAGATATTGTTATGTGGATTCCGGGCAAAAGAGTAGAAACTTTTTTATTCCAGGACGTTTACATACGGTAAGACCCGTTGCCCTCCGGGAAGTTCCTGTATTTACTGAGAATAGCAGAGAATATACATTAATTCGGACAGAAAAGTTTGGCACAGTAGTACAGATGGAAGTTGGCGCAATGCTTGTTGGGCGGATTGTCAATCATGAAGAAAAAGGAAGTACCATAAGAGGAAAGGAAAAAGGATATTTTCAATATGGAGGTTCTACAATTATCGTACTGATTGAGCCAGAACAAGTTCAGATACGCGAGGACATTTTACAAAGTTCTGCACTGACAAAAGAAGTGCCCGTCAAGATGGGGGAGGTCATTGGTCATGCACTCGAACATAAAAGAACGATTCAATAATTTACTGCCAAAGTATGCAATCCTGCCGATTATCGCAGCTTTACTCATAAATAACTGTATCTACATAGGTGCAGCACAACTTCGAAACCACTTATCTTTTTACTCACTGGCAATCTCGCTAGATGAAAAGATTCCACTGTTGACACCATTTGTCATATTTTATGTACTGGCATATGTCCAGTGGGCATTGAATTACATATTAATTGGCAGAGACAGCAAAAAACTGTGCTATCAGTTTGTACTTGGAGATATTCTTTCCAAAGTCATCTGTCTATTCTTCTTTATATTGTTTCCAACCACATTAACCCGGCCGGAAATTACAGGAACAGATATATTCAGTCAGCTTGTTCGCTTTATCTACTCTGTAGATGCTCCCGTCAACCTATTTCCGTCTATTCACTGTTTAGAGAGCTGGTGCTGCATACGTGCCGCCTACAAAATGAATTTCAAAACAGAAAAGAGAACCAACTATTATCGAGTGGCAACGATTCTTATGTCACTGGGGATATTTGCATCGACATTATTTATAAAACAACATGTAATTGCAGATGTATTTGGGGGAATTGCAGCTTTCGAAATTGGAATGATTTTGGCAAAAATTCTGATTTGTGAGGATGCGGAGCAGACGAACTCCTGAAGATAAATAAAGCATATTTGTGACTTTAGTCGCGGCGGTTTGAATGTTCGCTTACAGCGCTCACATCCAAACCTTGCTCCGAGGCCACAAATATGCTTTATTTAGCTTCTGGAGTTCTG
>ERZ1673747.281-NODE-281-length-87088-cov-17.966587_pt1 | contig 87088 bp, 100 predicted proteins | sample MGYA00580220_ERZ1673747 | MGnify/ENA primary metagenome ERZ1673747 (study PRJEB41218, sample SAMN15661769) | gut metagenome | host: Homo sapiens | place: Canada: London | collected 2015-08-20/2019-03-30 | study: EMG produced TPA metagenomics assembly of...
TGGCATAGCATATGCACCTCTCTTTATTAACTATTCATCTTAAAATGCTTCAATGTCGGCATTATGTTCAGCCACATACTTCTTTATCATAATCAATGGCTGTCGCATACAGGTCAGTGATCTTCTGATAGAACTTTCTTTCACTGGCACGAATTTCACGGATACGCTCTAACTGCTTATCAAAATACTTCTCTGTCAGATACGCTCCGCGTTTCAGCCGTTCATCATCCATCACCCAGCCTTTGATGGTGTAGTCCTTGGCGATCTGGTTTACCCATTTACGAAACTGTACGGCACGCTCGGAATTGACCTTGAAGCCTACGGCAATGATCATTTGAAGGCTATAGTGCTTGGTATCACGTGTAACCTGACGAGACCCTTCCGTTTGAACTATTCGGAAATTCCGAATAGTTGAATCTTCCTCAAGCTCTGAATCAGAATAAATCTTCTTGATATGCTCATTGATTGTACGAACATCCACATCGTACAAGGTGGCCATCATCTTCTGTGTCAGCCATATATTTCATCCTCGTAGCGCATCTCAACACTGTCCTGCTGATCACCAACAGAGGCAACATAGGTTAAGTATTCCGCCGCGCTAGAGCGGATAGTTATCTCATCTTTTTTCTTTGCCAAATAGAATGCCTCCCTTCTACATATCACTAGATCCAGCCATTCTTTTTAAATTTCTCAATTTGAGCTAATTCTTCCTCAGAAGGTTTGCCCGCCTTACCCACGCTGACCGAAGTGTTTAAATATTCGTTATTCCATCCGTTCATGATTTTGACAACCTCATCAGATACACGAATATCACGTTTCGTGATGGATTCCAGATTCCAATCCATTACATCAGAGGTTCCCATTGCCTTAGTAATTACAATTTTGGAAGCTGTGTACTCTTTTTTCTTCTTGCCAAAATATCCATTACCAGCGACAATGTTCAGCTTCTTTTCAAATGGGAGCTTATTGCCTATATGCTCAATTTTTTCTTTGATTGTTGCATCTGGCTCATACATAACATATTTCATTCCACTTGCAACAGACATCTCTTCTGCAGCTTCTGCCTGATGAGTTTCATCTTATCTGCAATATTCTTCTGTGATAATACGCAGTCAGAAAATAAATGCTTTTCTTCTCCAACTTATTGCCAATCTCACTGTATTTATCGTCATAGGCTTCTTTAGAAATTTTATCATCCCGATACATATCAGTCAATTTCTTTTCAAGAGAGGAAATCTCTTTCTCAATACACTTCAATTTTTCTGTACTGTCGTCTTTAGCATTCATAACAATAACCGCTGATCCCGCTCCCCTGCTAATACACTCATCATTAATCTGTAATATTTCGTAAACAACTGCTGCATCTACAATCGATTGTTCTACGGATTTTTTTGCCTTTATAAACCCATTGTTTATAACTACAATATCGCCTTTCTCTATCGTAGCACTTTCTATCTGTAGCTTTATATCAAATATATATGTTCCATGTGTTCCATAATTTATACATCTTCTTTTCAACTTTCTACTAACCAAACTAGGAATTGTATGTTGATCACTTACATATAAGCCATATTCGATAGATAAAGCAACGTCGCTTATCTGGTCGGCACTTATACGAGTGCTTGCGTCAGCTCTGGTCTTGTAGCCGTTCCTAAAATCTGTGTTAATGTCGATACAGTAAGCGTCCTCGCCCTCAACGGTCAAATGTCCCTCGTTAAAGGTAGAACCAATCGAACCGTCATTCATTACTTTTTCAACGATACCGACAAGCTCTTTTGACCCCGTCCAGTATTTCTTGCTTTCTGCATGAACGAGTGTCGTTGGTAAAGCAGTAACGACAGCCGCAAGAGCTAAGAATCCCGTACACAATCGTTTCCATGTCTTTTTCCTAAATCTAATGCTTCTTTCATTTTGGGTAATAAAATAACCGTCCAATAAGAACGGCTAGAAATAGAAAAGGAACGTCATCTTAGGCATTCCTTTTCTATGAGATATTCAATTTTAATGCTTATGTGCTGTTCCATATATCTTGCATAAAAGTGTATCACAACGTATCAAGAACCATTCAATGGTAATAAATTGATATGTGTTACTCCTTGAAAATACTAATACATACTGTTATGAACACTTATTACTTTAAACATGATTTCTATGGCCTAACTTTTGTTTTTTTGGATATTTCACTTTTGCGCTTATTGAAAGCATTATCGATATATGTTTCTGGGTCATTTTTAAAATCTTCCCATTTGACAAGAACACAATAACGCTCATCTTCTGACCAAGAACATCCACTTTCTTTAGGAATATAATAATTATAACTAAACTCTTTTATGGTAGTATTATCGTTTATACATACAATGTTGTGGTTCTTTCCACATACTGAACACTGCTCCTTACCTTTATATACTTTGTCATACATAGAAGGTAAAACGATACCTAATATACCATTCTTCGTATTGTTCTCACCATTATACAAAGATGCTTGCAATTCTCTTTTAATATATGTTTGGTCTTGTAGAAATGAATTTTCAGCACTATATTCTCCAATAAGATAAATTGTCACTGTAGAATCAGCAAGATAATCCTCTCTAATTTTACACATAATATAATCTTCATCATCAGAATTGATGGGTTCATCCAATGATTTATCTATCATATCAACATCCATATCTTCTTGAATCTTTTTCTTATAATCCATATCTTCTGTTTTAAAAGATATAAAACATTTATGTGCCATATTAAGCCTTTCCTCTTATTATTCAATCATAAGTATTTTCTTTGTATCAGCAATAGTATTCTTGTATGTTTCTATTTCCCATTCAATAGTAGTGTTTGCCAAAAACTCTGCTTCATATTTTTGGTAGTTTTTCTCATCCTTTAGACAAAGATAGCAAGTTGCCAATGTTGCATACATCCAATAATTTATTTCATTGTCTCTAATATTTTCTTCTAGTAACGATATAATTTCTCTGCATACCTTTTTGCTCTCAAATTTTAAATATTCGATTTCATCTACTTCTAAATCTGGTTTTTGTGTTTTGAGTAATAAACAGTTTGAATAATTTTCACCATTATAGTAGTCATTTTTTATTATAAATCAACGCGACATTTTCCAGCATGTTCCCATTATTTTCCAAAAGCCGGTGAAGCCCGATTCCATGGGCGTTCCCGGCTTTTCGCCTTTCGGTGACGTTCACATGTCTTTCCGTATTCCGCCGCGTCTCGATGCCCGTGAGTAGTAAAACGAGTAGTAAAACGCGTTCTTGCTACGCCGCGACGCGTCGCATCTCCTCCGCAGCCGTGCAGCCGTCCATGTGGGCGTAGTACCCGAGCGTCATCTTGATGTCCTTATGGCCCATGATGTATTGCAGCGCCTTCGGGTTCATGCCCGCCTTCGCCATTTCCGTGCAGAACGTGTGGCGCAGCGTGTGAGGTGTCATGCCCTCGGGAAGCTCCACGTACCCGCTCTTCGCGCACTTGCGCCTCAGCCCCCTGAACACCCGGTCGTAATCACCGCCGACCCTCGGCAGTCCGTCCCTGTTGAGGAAGATGAAGCTCGTGCGCCCATCGACGTTCAGGGGCTTCGCCTTCGGCCTCGATGCCATGACATGCTCGAACGCGGCCATCACCTCGTCGGTCATGTAGATGTAGCGCCTGCCGCTCTCCGTCTTAGGCTCATCGACCCGGTATCCCCCGCCGACCGCGCGGGCGAGCTGGTGGTCCACGAAAATCACCCTGTTCGTGAGGTCGATGTCCGCCTCGGTCAGCCCGCACATCTCCGAAATGCGAAGGCCCGTCCCGAGGAGGATGACCACCTCGTCGGTGTACCTGTGGTAAACGGCATCCGACCGCATGAAACCGAGCAGCGCGTCCACCTGCTCCCGACTCAGCGGCTCCCTCTCCACCACGTCCCTCTTGATGACGGTCGCGAGCTTGAAATCGAACGGGTTCTTGCGTATGCAGTCATCGGCTATCGCCAAGTAGAACGCCGCCTTGAGCGACCGCTTGTGATTGGAGATGGTCGAGTAGGCGAAGCCTTTGGACTTCATGCGCTGCGCCCATTCCTTCGCGTCGGACGGCTTCACGCCGCCTATCTCCCTAGACCCGATGGAATCCTCTGAGAGGATTCGCATGAGCTGCGCCCTCGACCTCTCCGTCCCCTCGCGCACGTCGAGGCGGCATCTCGTGAACTTCGCGTAGAGCTGGCTGACCGTCATCTTCTTGCCGATGGGGTCTATCCCGTCCTCAAGGTCACGCCGAACCTCCTTCTCCCTTTCGCGCAGCGGCCTGCACGGCCTCTTGCCCGCTGGGAGCCTGTCGGTCTCCACCAGCCGCCATGAGTAGATGAACTTCGGCTTTTTGTCCCTGTCGAGGTACTTGAATACGTAGAGGCCGTTGGACCTCTGGCTCTCGCCGGTGTTCAGTACCCTATTCCTGTTGTCCCGTCTTTTCTGTGACATCCATATATCGCTCCTTCCATATGGAAAGAGCCTTGGTATGCTACTTCTAGTATAGCATATCCAAGGCTCTTTTTCATCCTCTAAATCACGTCAGTCGAGTCGATGAAACTCTCGAACTTCTTCCTCTTAATCTGGACGCGGTTGCCGTTCATTATCAACCAGTTAGGAGCTGGCTTCTCATCAGCGAGCCTGCGCAGCTTCCCTTCGCCGATTCTGAAATACCGTGCCGCCTCCTCGATAGTCAGCGTGTACTTCTCCCAAATGGGAATATCCTTCACTGCCATGCAAATCACCTCCTTTCTGCTTTTCCTCATGTCGCCCATCCTTTGAATGTACCGATAGGGCCAATCGGACGCGGAGCCTTCGATTGGCTTGGTCGCCGTACATCGGAGGGGCAGGTGCCGTCAAGCCCGTGAGCCGCGTTCGCGGTGCGTCAGCAGGCTTTACGGGGTATCGCGCCCCTCTGATAATCGAATCACCCGAGCGAGCGTTAGACCTCGAACCGCAACATCGCGGCGAGCAGCTTTCCTTGGAGCTGCGTCTTTCGCAGGGTATCGACCCCGTACTCGACGCGCCCGGACTCATCGAGGAAGGCGTGCGTGCAGAGCTGGTCCATATAACCGTCGAAGTAGGCGAGGACCTTCTGCATGGCCTCGGAGTCGCCCGAGACCGCCGCGACCATGACCTCATAGCTCATCATCGCCAATCACCTCCTCTAAACGCGCCCTCAGCGCGAGGAGCGCCTTCGAGCGCCTGAATTGGACCGTGGAGCGAGGGCACCCCAGCTCCTCGGCGATGCGCCTGTCCGTCCACTCCGCGAAGTAGTAGAGCAGGACGATGGCTTGGTCGCCTTTGGAGAGGCCATGGATGGCACCGGCGAGAACGGTGTCCATCACCACGACCTCCCGACCGACCACCTCGAACACGACCTCCTCCGATATGAGGTCATCGGGTGAGGCCAGCCTGTTCAGCTCGCTCTCGTGCATGTCGGAGAACACGGTCTCCCATCGCGCCTCACGCGCCTGCTTGCGGATGATGTCCGTCCTCGCGTTGCGAAGCGTCCTTCTGCAATAGGCGCAGAACATCTTGACTACCGCCAGTTTCTCTTCTTCTGAAATCATCGTGATTCCTCCTTTCCACAAGGAACACGATACGCCGCCGGTCATTTGCCGGGGAAAAAGGTTCTCAGAAGGAGAGATATGTAGAAAACGTGGAGACGCTTTACTTTCAGGCACCGTACTGGACTGAAAAAAATGAGCGACGATTACCGTAGATTACCTCTGATGGCGTTAGATGACATCCGATGCACACCATCTGCCCTCTTCCACCTCCCGCATTGGCAACCCTCCGCCCCGTCTGCGTGTATGGGATGTGGGGCACCGACGTGGTGCTCGGATATAATGCGGCGAAAGGGGTGTCGGGACATCCGCGCCCCGCTGCGTCCACGAGTAGAAAGGAAGAAGACCATGGCGCAAGATTTTGGAGACGACGTAGGCGAGATGCTATTCATCCGCCTTCTCGGACGCTATTGCGAGAAAGCAGCCGGTATCGTGTTGAAAGCGTCCCTTACGGATGCCGTGCAACGCTATCATCAACAGAAACTCGAACTTGAGGGTAAGTCTAAGGAAGAAGCGGCGGCTGAGGCAGAGGTCTTGGCGAAGCGCCCGCAGGTTTGCATGCCGTTCGGCAACGCGACCGATGCAGCCTACTTCGCGAAGGTCTGCCAAGACAACAATGCTGGCGCATTCGCCTTCTCCGATGACAAGGGAAACGGCTATGTCAGCTTCGCGAAGGATGATGTCGCCAAGGTTCAGGAGTGCATACCGCAGTTCTCCAAGGTAATGACATCACTCAAGGACCGTGAAATCTGCGACCTCCTTGAGAAGGCAGAACCTGTGCCGCAGGAAATGTTCGATAAACTCAAACAGATGGACCTGCCCGACATCGACAAGAACCTGTATGAGCATGATGTGACCCTCTTCCCGGTTCAGGTCGAGGTTGACGGCAAGAACGAGATGTGGACATTTGCTGAGCAGGACACGAAGAACCTCGACATCGACGCGCAGGTGAACGTGTCCAACCAGAGCGCCGAACATATGAAGGAGATGGTGGGCAAGGAGTTCAGCGGTGTCACCATCCGCGCGGTCGGCGAGCCGTATCAGGTCAAGGCGATGGAACTCCATGAGGATGCCGAAAAGGGGCAGCCCGTCAAATCCAAGAATGATGTAGACCACGATGAACGGCAAGAAGCCCATGACCTCGCCAACGACCCGTACTCCCATACCGGCCTCATCCGCGACAAGGTGCTCGCGGCCCGCGAGCAGTGCCGCGACTTCGAGGATTTCAAGGCGATACTCGCCGAGAACGGCATCGGCACCCGCCTCAATGACGAGGGAGAGTTGCAATTCTACGAGGGCCGTCTAGGCGAGAACGGCGAAATACTCGATTTCGTTAATGGCACGGACTGGCCGGTCAATGCGAAGACCCTTGCGGGCGACAGGTGGCAGTGCGACGCGACCCTCGACTGGTTCGAGAAGAACACGCCCAAGGAGCCTACTGCCCCTGAACATGATTCCACTCGCGAGGTCATCCCACCGCAGAAGGACTTGAATCTCATCTGCAACGCTGTGCGCAGCGACCTTGAGGAGCGCGGTATCCAGACACTCGACCGCGCGGACGGCAAGATGGGATTCGTCGTTGACCAGAAGTACAAGCAAGATGTCATCAAGGCAGTGGAGGCGCGATTCCCCAGTCTCACGCCGGAGGAACTGGGTATCGAGTTCGATGATGGGCGCAACGACCCGCCGAACCCGCCAACTCCCCCGGCAATCGACGGCTCCCTCGACACGGACGGCAGGACTCCCTCGCTCGACCAGAACATCAAATCGCATGATGGCATGGATACCGACACCAAGACGTTGAAGCTGGAACGCGAGCAAAACGGCACTGACATTTCCCCGTCCATGGTGCGTGACCAATCCGACCGGAGCCGGGAGAGTTACAACCTCAAATCCAAAGCTGATGAGAACCGTGCCGCGAGCAAGCAGCTCTCGCAGACCAACGACTCCCCCGACCGCGACATCTCCGACAAGTTCCAGCAAGAGCGCTAGAAGGGAGCCTGATATGACCCATATGAACGAGTACCTGCCGGAGCGCCTTGCGGCGAACCCCTTGCAGGCCATGGAGTCCGACAGCGACATCGAGGCCATCGCCGACGCGGTGATAAGCGCCAGCGTCCTGCGCGATGAGTGCGACGGGGACGCGGCTTTCAAGAACAGCGCGAGGCAGCTCCTCTACGCCTGCCTCGGCTATCTGCGCGACTGGTGCTCCTTGGAGCAGCGGACGGTGCGCAACCTCAAGGCGCTCCTCGACGCGGCCTGCCCCTCCGCCCCCGGCTCCGCCGCCACAGACCTCGGGGACCTGTTCTACGAGATAGAGTCTGGCTGCAAGCGCGTCATCAGCGCGGACGGCATCACCATGAGTTGGGAGCCGACGGCTCTTGAGCGCAACGACGGCACCTGCCCCCGCGACACCAACGGCATCCGACCCGAGGAGGATTTCTGCCTCGGCTGCTACAAGCGCTTCGCGCAGGGCACCGCGCCGACCACCCGCGCCTCCATCGCCGTCTCGCTCTCCCGTGCCCTGCCGGGTCGCGAGGGTTAGGAAGGAGGGTCGCTTATGGCTCAAGGCAAGGGAAACCCTGAAATCAACAAGAAGGTCGCGACCTCGGCTTTGGTGACGCTGTTGGTCTCCGTCGTAGGTTTCTATCTTGGAAATCGCTATTGGGAGGCGGTGGCGTCCCTCGGCGGGCAGTTCTTCGAGCACTGGGGAGATGGCTTCGCCCTCATGTGGCCCCTCATCGCCGATACACCCACCCATCTCGACATGTCCCCCAACGCCATGCTGGCGGGCCTGACCATGTGCATCATCGTATGGCTCTTCTGGCTGCGCTACCTCGCCTTCGTGGGTAACTTCCGCGCCGGTGAGGAGAGCGGTTCGGCACGCTGGGGCACGCTCAAAGAGGGCAAGCAGTTCCGAGACCTCACCACGGAGGACAACAACCTCATCTTCACGCAGAACTTCGGCCTCGCCCTGCACCGCCCCAAGTTCAACCCAGAACTCGACCGCAACCTGAACGTGCTGGTCGTGGGCGGCTCCGGCTCCGGCAAGACGTTCAACTACGTCACCCCGAACATCTGCCAGCTCAACACGAGCTATTTCATCACCGACCCCAAGGGCACGCTCCTCAAAGACGCCGGTTTCCTGTTCACGGACAACGGCTACAAGGTGAAGTCATTCAACACCATCAACCTCGATGAGTCGATGCACTACAACCCGCTCAAGTACGTGAAGACGGACACCGACATCCTGTCGTTCGTCAACTGCTACATCATGAACACCAACGGTGACGGCAAAGCGGGAGACCCATTCTGGGAGAACTCCGAGAAGATGCTGTACACCTCCCTCATCGCCCTCTTGCGCGACTGGTTCCCGCCGGAGGACTACAACCTTTCGAGCCTGCTGACGCTGCTCTCCATGGCCGAGGCCCGCGAGAACGATGAGAACTTCAAGTCCCCGCTCGACCTGCTCTTCCTCCAAATCGAGGAGGGCAAGCGCTACATCCCGAACGAGGGCGGCGCTCCCGCGCCGTCGATGGGCATCTCCGGCCTCTCCCGCAGCTTCGGCACGAGCGCGACGGGCGACTCGGACTGGTCGTGGGAGCCGACCAACCTCAAGCGCAACTCCGATGGCGTGCGTCCCGCCGACTGCGGCGGTCTTTCGCCCGATGAGGACTTCGCGCTGATGAACTACAAGAACTTCAAGGTCGCGGCGGGCAAGACCCTCAAGTCCATCATCATCTCCTGCAACGTGCGCTTGGCCCCTATCGCCACCGCCGGTGTGCGCAGCCTTCTCGAATACGATGAGATGGAGCTTGACACGCTGGGCGACCCGGACGCGAAGGTGGCGGTCTTCGGCATCCTCTCGGATACCGACAAGACGCTCTCCTTCCTGTTCGCCATCATGATGTGGCAGTGCATCGACCAGCTCTGCCGAAAGGCGCTGACCGACTACGGCGGCAAGCTGCCGACACCGGTCCATTTCATCTTCGACGAGTTCGCGAACATCGGGACCATCCCGCAGATTGAGGAGACCATCGCCGTCACGCGCTCCCGCAACATCGGCATCACCATCATCCTGCAATCCATGTCCCAGCTCGAATCGAAGTACGACAAGAAGGCGCAGACCATCGTGGACTGCTGCGACTCCACTCTGTTCCTCGGCGGCAAGTCGAACTCCACCAACAAGGAAATCGCGGAGATGATTGGCAAGCAGACCATCAACCAGATGACCTATGGGGAAAGTACAGGGCAGTCAGGTTCAGCATCTAAGAACTTGCAGATACAAGGTCGCGACCTCATCGACGCGGCGGAAATCGGCAAGATGAGCCGCAGGAAGGCCATCCTGCTCATCGCTGGCACCAACCCACTCATGGACGACAAGTTCGACCCGCACACCCACAAGCGCTACTGCTACATCGTGGACAAGCGCAACCCGAAGCGCCTGCATGACAAGCCCTTCGATTTCAAACGCTACTTGGAGGGCGGATGCGAGCCGTATGACGACCATGATGACGGCGATACCGGCGAGAAGCGGTGATTTTCCGAGCCGCCCTTGCAAACGGTTATAATCTACGTGACTCGGCGGCGCATCCGGCGCCGCGCATGCGGCTCACAGGCAAGAAAGGAGAGGACGGTGAAAGGACATTGGAAGAACTCGTCAGGCTCGCCGCGAAGCCCATCGCCTACATAGGCTGCACGGTCATCTTCCTCGGCCTCCTTTACCTCGGGATGAATCTGAGGGACGGGGCGAGGGCGGGAGGCGGCGAACTGCGGAAGGCAATCGCCATGATTGCCGCCGGTGCCGCTGTGACCGGGTTCGCGGCCATCTACGGCTTCACGGGTTTCTAGCCCATGTGGAGACCCACCATCAATCAACCAATCCAGAAAGGAAGTAAATACTATGCTCGATAACGCAGTGAACATGCTCACGCAGGGCGTGACGTTCCTCGGCGGCGTGCTCGTCGTCTTCGGCCTCATCAACCTCGGCATGACCATCAAGGACGGCATGCAGGGCGGTGGCGGCCAGCTCTCCGGTGCCATCGCCATGATTGTCGGCGGTGCCATCGTCGTGGGTGCCGCCATCTACTTCGGCCAGCTCAACACCGGTTGGGCGGGCGGACTCTAGGAAAGGGGCGGTGCCTATATGCTATCCGTAGCGGTACATAAGGACATCGCCGAGTACCAGCCCAAGGTCGTGGGCAAGATGACCGGGCGCACCCTCGCGTCAATCGCGGGGGCGCTCGGTTGCTCCGTCCTCACCGGCCTCTACATCTACTTCGTGTTGGGCTGGAACGTCGGCGACAACATGATGCTCATCTACGCCGTGAGCCTCCCGTTCTGGTGCTGCGGCTTCATCCGCCCGAAGGGGATGCCCTTCGAGCAGTTTGCCGCACTCTGGCTCAAGGCGAACTTCGGCGTGGAGCGCATCTTCTATGTCCCATCTATGCAACTCAGCGGTCTCATCGGCTCGCCCGATGGGAAGAACGTCAAGAAAGGAAGGGTCTATGGGAAACACTATCGAAAGCAATGCAGCCTCAAGGGAATCGAAGCTTACTCCCCCCGTGCAGGACGCGTCATCAACTGACACCGAGGCGAACTTCGACATCGAGCAGTTCGTCCACACCTCCGGGGAGGGGTTCGGCAACGACCGTCCCATGGATGCCGATAACGGCTCGGTCGATGTGGCTGCGCTCGGCTCTGTCGCCGGTACCCCCACCGTGGCTGGCAAGAAGATGTCCCGCAAGGAGAAGAAGCAGGCCAAGCGTGAGGTCGCACGCCTCAAGAAGGAGGCGAAGCTGGCCGAGAAGGAGGCCCGCAAGAGCTACACGTCCGTGAAGTCCCAACTCAAGGACCGCGACAAGGAACTCACCTCGAAGACGGCGGATGCCCGCCGCAAGCGCGAGGGTGCGAAGGACGTGGTGAACTACATCGGTTACAACCGCATGTACCAAGACGGCATCTGCGAGGTCGAGGAGGGCCTGTTCTCCTCCTCCATCTCCTTCGGGGATACCAGTTACCACTCCGTGCGCGACGAGCAGCAGAAATCCATGTTCTCCGCGCTCACGCGCCTGTACGACCAGTTCGGCGCGAACACGCTGGTCCAAATGAGCGTCATCAACACGCCGCTGCTCAAGGAGGAGGTCGGCAACCGCAAGTTCTTCGATGTCGCCCGTCAGGGCAACGACGCCGCACGCAACGATGCACAGGTGTTCAATGACATCCTGAACGACAAGGTGCGCGAGGGCGTGTCCAACATCCGTCGCAACCGCTACCTGACCTATTCGGTCACAGCCGAGACGGCGGACGACGCGGCACGCCAACTCTCCCGCATCGAGACGGAATCCAGCCGCATCTTCAACTCCATGGGGTCCAAGGCCCACCTGATGAACGGCACCCAGCGTTTGTCGGTCATCCATTCGCTCCTGAACCCCTACAAGCCGTTCTACTTCGACTACCAGAAGGACATCTCCGCCAAGCGCGTGCAGACCACCAAGGACTGCATCGCCCCGACGCAGATTGACTGGCGGCCGGACGGCATGTTCAACGACTGCTTCAAGCTGGATAACGGCGTGTACGGTCAGGTCTTGGTCATGAAGAAGTTCGGCTCCGAGCTTTCCGACCGTGCTTTGGCTGACATCGTTGACCTGCCGCTCCCCATGGCGGTCACGTGGTTCGTGCAGCCGATGGACAAGTCCAAGGCCATCAACTTCGTCCGCACCCGCAGCGCGTGGATTGATAAGGAGATAATCGAGGAGCAACGCAGCGCCGTGAACAAGGGCTACGACTTCTCCATCCTGCCGCAGGAACTCAAGTATTCCAAGGAGGAGACGGAAGACGTTCTCGACCACTTGCAGAACAAGAACCAGCGCCTCTACGTTTTCACCGGCTTGATTTACACCTACGCTGAGAGCAAACAGCAGCTCGACGCTCAGGTCATGCGCATCATCTCCACCGCGCGGCAAAACTCCATCGAGGTGGACACCTACGACTACCGACAGCGCCGGGGCCTCAACTCCGTGCTGCCCCTCGGCCACAACCACGTCGAGATTAGCCGCATGTTCACCACCGCGCAGGTCGCCATCCTCGTGCCCTTCGCGACGCAGGAGCTTGACGATGCCGGTGGAAACTACTACGGCCAGAACAAGCACTCCCGCAACCTCGTCATGTGCAACCGCAAGAAGCTGACCAGCCCCATGGGCTTCGTCTGCGGCAAGACGGGTTCAGGCAAGGGCATGTTCACCAAGACCGAGATGACCGGCACCATCTTCTCCAACCCGACGGACGAGATTTACGTCATCGACCGCGCCGGTGAGTACACGGCCATCGCCGACCGTTACGGCGGCACCACCTACCATTTCGGCGTGGGCACCGATACGTTCCTGAATCCCTTCGACACGGTTTCCGTGGAGCACATGCCCCGCACCGAGCAGATTGCGTTCAAAATCGACGCGATGCTGGCGCAGGCGGGTGCCTCCGCCGCCGAGTCCGGGCAGTCCCTCTCCGAGGTTGACCAGTCCATCATCCAGCGCTGCGTGGAGCTTGCGTTCCAACGTGCCGAGGAGCGCGGTGACGGCCTCCCGCCGACATTGCAGGACTTCTACGACATCGCCCTTGAGCAGCCCGAGCATCAGGCGCAGACCATCGCGCTGCGCTACGAGCGCTTCGTCAAGGGTTCCATGGACTTCTTCAACCGCCAGTCCAACGTGGACTTCAACACCCGCATCGTGGACTTCAACCTCAAGGACCTGCCGGATTCCATGCTGGTCTTCGCCCTCATAAACGTCTGCGAGGCCGTGCGAAACCGCATGTACTTCAACGCCAAGCGCAACGTCCGCACGTGGCTCTACGTCGAGGAGATGCAGTCGCTCTTCGCCTACCCGACGGTGCTCAACTACTTCTCGCGCTTCTCCAACGAGGGCCGCAAGTTCGGCCTGCTGCTGACGGGCATCACCCAGAACGCGGTGGCGATGCTCAACAACGAGGCCGCGCAGAACATCGTGCTCAACGCCGACTTCATCATGCTGCTCAAGCAGTCCCCGCTCGACCGCATGCGCTGGGTGGAGCTGCTGAACCTCTCCGAGCAGGAGGAGGAGTGCATCGACGAGTCCGCCGAGGCCGGTGACGGCCTGCTCATCGCGGGCAACGCGCGTGTGCCGATTCGCGGCAAGTTCCCGTCTGGCAACGTGCTCTACGACCTGTTCAGCACCAACCCCAACGAGACCAAGGAGCTGAAAATCGGCTCCAAGAAGAAGGACGGCAAGGTCATCTAAGCCGGGAAAGGACGGTGAACGTCAATGAAGCCATCTGATTTCGTATCGACATCCGGCCAGAAGCAGGACATGTCGCAATCCCTGTTGCAGACGGAGATGACGGATGCCGTCAACACCGGCATCGTGGACCGCGCCGACAAGAGCGAGAAGTCGTTGAAGAGCGGCCTTTACTCGGTCGGCAAGAAGGCAGCGACGGGCGGTGCCGCCAGCGCCGCCCTCGCCGCCGTCACCAACGGCAGGAAAGGCGGCAAAGGCGGTTCCGCATCTAATGGGGCATCTCCAAAGAGCAGGGCCGGGAAAGCCGGTGCCGCCGTCATGGCGCACAATGCCGTTCACGGCGCTCTGGAAGGCTCCGAGCTTGAGGGTGCGGACGACCTCTACAACAGCGGAAAAGGCGCGTACCGCGCAGGTCGCGCCATCGGCAGGCGCATCAGCGGCAAGTCCGCGTCCCTCGACATCAAGGGCGCGGTGAAAGGTGCCGGTAAGGCAGCTGCAAGAGGTGCGGTGAGCGACACCCTCCAAGGCTCCGAGCTTGAGGGCATGGATAACGTATACGATGGCGCGAGGGCCGGTTACCATGTCGTGAAGGGCGTGAAGAAGCGCCTCGGCGGGGAAAACCCCCTCTCGCCTGACAAGAGCCTCGGCAAGCTCTCCGAGAAGAAGTCCGCGAAGAAGGCGGCTAACACGGTAGAGGCGAAGCGCAAAGCTCAGGCCGCAGGATACTTTAAGAAGAACGTATATAAGACATCTGAGAATGTAAAAAAAGCCGCAAGCATAACGAAACGCGGTATCAAGATATTGCCGGGTGCTGGTAAAGGCGGTCTCGGACCTCTTGCTAGTTTAGGAATGTCCACTCTCGCAATTCCTATAATCATTCTACTTGGTCTCGTTCTTCTCATCTCCTTACTCGGTAGCATGGGAGGTAATAATGTCGTCAATCAGAGTGGAAACCTCAATAATCTAAGCGGTATCCAACTTGAAGTCGCACAGGCGCTTTACGACTCAGGTCTCAACACGACGCAAGTCGCCGCCGTTATGGGCAACATCTCGGGCGAATCGTCTGATTGGAATCCAACCTCCGAGTACCATGGGGAAAATGGCGAATACGGATTCGGCTTATTCCAATTCACCGACGCCCCATCGCAGGGCGTCTACAACTACACCGACTTCGCGAATTGGTGCTCAGCCAACGGTAAAGACAAGAACACCGCCGGTGCCCAAACCGAATACCTCATAAGGGGGCTTTCTTCCTCTTGGAGCACCGGTCTCCACTACTCCGGTTATTATTACGCCGCCGCGCCGCAATATAACGGGATGGATGTCAGTTATGATGCTTGGCTGAATACGAACGACGTCGGTTTCGCCACATACTGCTTCATGGCGTGCTATGAGCGTCCCGCCGCGTGGGCTGCGAAGACATCCTTCCCGAACAAGCGCCTGCCCGCAGCCCAATCGTTCTACGAACAGCTCACCGATGGTGGCGGACAGGATTACAACGCCTCCGATGAAACTCAAAAGGCCATCGTGGATGCCGCCAAGCGCACCCCGTCACCCGGTGCAGGTTACTGCGCCGCATGGGTGTCAAATGTCTACGAGAACGCAGGACTTCCCCGCCCCGGTGGGAACGCCTGCTGCCAATACCTGAGCTTCTGCACCAGCACCGACCGCAGCCAACTGAAAGTCGGCATGGTCATCGGCGTGCAGCGCTCCCCGACCAGCAATAGCAACTGGTGCGGCGGGCATCTCGGGTACGGGCATGTCGGAATCTACATAGGAGACGGCAAGGTCATGGAGAACGTCGGCCACATCGCGACCACCGACTTGGATAGCTGGATTGCCTATAACGGCCAGCTCAGCCAGCCCCGATGGGGTTTCCCACCGGGTGTCCACTAACAGCAGAAAGGATGACTCACATGGAAAAGATAAAGACACTGGTCTCACAGCATAAGAAGGCCTCCCTTCTCGCCTTGTTCGCCCTTATCGTCTTCATCGGCTTTTCCGCCACAAGCGCCATGAACGTGGCGCGTCAGCGAGCCGCCGAGGAGACGGCGAAGACCGAATCCGTCGATGAGCAAGGCACGTCTGATGATGAAAAGGATGCCGAAGAAAACGTCGAGCTTTCATCTTCTCAAAAGAAGCTCATCGACGGATACGATGATGAGACGAAGAAACTTATCGAGACCTTGAGCGCAAGCGTGTTCTCCGCCAACAATGGCAGGAACACGCTCCGCTTCCACGATGACTATTACGTGGAGACTGTGAACGGCAAAGAGCAGAACCACTCCTACGCTATCTCCACCGTCGAGTTCGGCAGCAACGGTTCGGACAGCGAAATCGACCGCATTGTGTTCGAGACTGACACTGGAACCCATATCGCGACTTTCACGCTCGTCATCAGCGCCGACAACGCGGCTGCCGGTGAATGCACCATCGCCTCCACCTCCATGTTCAAACTCACGGACATGCCGTATGAGCGCAAGGACGCGGTTAAGGAAATCAACGTCACCGGCCTCAACAGCGAAATCACGGAACTTCTTGGTGATACGGATGAGATGAAGAAGGAGCTGAGCGACTGGTGCTCCATCCACTTCCCCGTGGCGACCACCGCTACGTGGATTGGCAACTGCGCCATTGATTATAACGAAGACACCATCTCAACCGCCTTCATAATCGGCGACGGCTCCTCTGATTCGCCGAACGGTGCGGGCACCGCTTCCGTGTCCGTCATCTACAAACGGTCTGAGGGCATTTATAATTTTGAGATGTAGCTTTTGAATACAAGCAGAAAGGAGGAAATCTTGAAATCAATAGCAATCAAAGCCAAGGCGTTTGCCTATCGGCATCGACACATGCTAAAAGCCATGCCCCTTGCACTTTTAGTCGCCTTTACTGTGGCTCTTATTATTCCGCAGCCGGTGTATGCCGATGCACCAAACTTCGATTTCTTTAGTCCGCTCTCAAGCCTCAAGAACTTCGTCTGCTGGTTCTTGCTCGAAGGCTCTGCGATGCTCTTCAATCTCTACGATGGAATCGTGAGCAACATCGGTAGCAGTTCTATGCTCACTGCGCCTTTTGACTCCCTATTGGGAGCCAGTACTTTTAATATCGCCACGACCATCCATCAGACAGTAATCGTTCCCATAGCCGAGTCCATTCTTGCTCTGTTCATGCTTGTTCAGCTCGTGAAGATAAGTCAGCGTATCGACGCGACTTCCACATTGCCAGCCGTCAAGGACATCGTATTTCTTGCGGTCACTTATGTGTTGATGCACTGGCTCATCATCAATTCGCTGGAACTATTACAATCGGTCTATGAGATTGCCGTCAAGGACATCATTCCGCAAATCGGAACAGCAAGTCCCGGAAACTCAATCTTTGAAGAGCAGCTTTCAACAGATGTAATCAAGCAGGAAACTTGGGATGCGCTCAGCATAGGTGCATGTCTCGTCACGTTCTTCGTTTCTTTCTTGAGTGTACTCGGTGGTGCAATCAGCTATTGCATCGCGTTCGTCGTGGCTTATGCACGAGCATGGCAGATTTACGTCCTTGCGGCGTTCTCTGCAATTCCCATGGCCCTTATGGGGTTCGAGGAGACGAAACAGATGGCAATCGGATTCCTCAAGAACTTCGCAGCCGCCGTACTCGCCGGAGCTATCATGATGTTCCTTCTTGTCATCTATCCGTCGGTTCTCACGGCTTTGTCAGTCAACTCACTTCCGCATAGTGACATTCCCATCCTCTTCCTGTTGACTGCGCAGGCCGCAGGAGCAGGTGCAGGTGTCACTTACATCCTCAGCATCTCATCTGCGTTGGCGATTCTCGAATGGCTTGCGGTAACCGTGTTGCTCGCACTTGGCCTCATCAAGTCCGGCACTTGGGCGAAGGAGCTTCTGGGTAGCTAACCGTTCACCGAGAAAATGTCACCATCAACCGAAAAGGGACGGTCTTCGGTACCGTCCCTTTTCCTTTAATAATATATTATTGGGCAATCGCAAGAGCCTTGGAAAGGAGCCGCCATGCCAAACTACAACAACGGCCACGAGGTCGCCGACCTCCTCTCCCAATTCGACTTCAATATCATCAGCGAGGGTCCGGGTGACTTCTCGCCCTCGCACCGCAAGTACACCTGCGAGTTCAGCAAACCCGGCATCGAGCCATTCACCACCACGTACCAGTCCAACCCCGATGTCCACGGCCAGCCGACCGCGACGGACGTTTTCGCCGCGCTGGCGAGCGACGCGCTCGCGGTCGATGGCTTACTCGTAGATACCTTCGCCGACGAACTCGGTTTCGAGAAGCCGTCTCAGGCTATCCGCGCCTACGAGTCCTGCCATAAGACCCTCGACTGGCTCAAAAACGACCTGCAACTCATGACCTCCGAAATCTCCGACATCGCGGAGACCCTTGACAACGAGCTTGATGAGGTAAAGGAGCAGGTCGAGCGCGTGCAGGCGGAGCGCAAGGCAAAGCATGAGTTCGAGCACCCGCCGGTCCCCGAGGGCTTCACCTCCATCGAGGACTTGCAGGCGAGCCTCGACCTCGGCGAGTACGGCGACCAAATCACGGACTACACCGGCAATATCGGAGATGCCTTCAGTGAAATCGCCGATGGTGCGGTGAACCTCTACACCCACGACCTGCTCAAGTGGCTTCCCGATAACTACGAGTGGCTTGAGGAGGCGGATTTCCAAGGCCTTCTCGAAGGCTGCAAGGGCGACCTCATCAAGATGACCCAGATGGCCCAATACGAGTGCTTCACGCAGGACATGTACAACCATCAGGAGGACATCGCCAAGTACGCCGCTCTCGAAGGCCTCGCAGCCGAAGGCGTGTACGCGCTGGCAGATGAGGTTTACGACGATGTGTTCGACGGCATCACCATCGACTTCAATGACAACAACATGGACATCGAGGACTTCGCCACCGAGGCGCAGACCGCGATTCAGGATGCCATGGATTCGCCACTCTACGATGCCCTCGGTTCAAACGATGAGATTCTTGAAGATGGCAAACTGAGCGGCGACTTCGAGGCAATCAAGGAATCCGGTTACGATTTCCCGAATCCCTGCGCCATGAGCGCCGAGGCGGTCCGCACGGTCAACGAGAAGGGTTACGAGGCCGCGTTCAACGAGTTCTGGCGTGAGTTCATGCCCGAGAAGGGCGATGATGCGCCAACCCTCTCCGAAGCCGCCAAAGAGACCCGCGACGCGTCGGGCAAGCTCGAACAGGAGGGTCATGATGACCAGATGTCCGAGCGTGAGGATGAGCGTGCCGATGGGGACGCCGAGCATTAGATAAGACGATGACCGGGCGGCGCGGGTTCATCCCGCCCGCCCTTTTCACATGAAGGAGGCGATGAGACATGGCGCAGGAAGACCGCGAGGCCTATATCGCATGGCTGCGCGATGAGGTCGGATGGCACTGCAACAGCCGTGGGTGCTACGAGGCCTTTTGGGATTACGACGATTCCGTGACCCCCGACCAGATGGCCGAGGCTTGCGCGAACTACGAGGAGGCGGGCTTCGCAAGCCCGCTCAACTACCTCGATGAGTCCATCATGGAGAAACCCGGCTTCATCGAGGCCTTGGAAAACGAGCTGATTTCGGCGATAACCAGAGATGCGGCGACCGCTCCCGAGGGCGTTGGCGAGCAGTGGGTCGAATCCGGGGACATCTGGGGCGACCTCGAATCCGCAGGGTACGAGGGCATCGACGCGAACGTCGAAGACCTACTCTCCAACTCCTCCTTCAACGTCAACGTCTTCTTCGCCACCGAGGCGGAGGAGAACTTCGACATGGGCAGCATCGTCCACGCATTCGGCAACGACTACCGCGACCCCCGCCTTGAGGACGTGGATGCCGAGGACTTGGACAACGCACTCTCCTATCTCGTGAACCAGCAGGGCCACAGCATCGCGGAGGTGTACGGGAATGGCGATAACGCCTTCATCCGCTCCGTCCGCGAGGAGATAGATGAGAACAGCAGCGAGGCGATGAGCGAGCTTTGTGCCCTCGTGCGCATGGACGGCCAGCAGATGCTCGACTTCATCGAGAAGCGAAACGAGGCAACAGACAGCCTCGTGCTGCCGAAAGATTACGCGACCATGGGCATCTTCAACCAGTGGTCGGGTTGCGGCGGCATGCTCGACATCCAGCTCGAAAAGGACGCGGTGCTGCCGCTCTCCATGGTGCGTGAGTTCCAGATAGAGGGAGTTAGAGGCGACACGAACCTCTGGGGTGGCTACACCGTCGATGAGGTCTACGGCCTCGTCGGGTCGGCGTGGATGCCCGTTCACTACGGTGAAGGCACCGAGACCGGCGTGAAGGAGGATTACAACTTCGCTCTTGACAAGGCTCGCGGCGCGGACGCAATCGAGGCACATGGGAGTGATGAACCCGTGAGCCTGAAAGCCGCTGTGAGGGAGTCGCGCGAGGCGTCGGCTGCCTTGGCGGGTAACGACGCACATGAGAACATCGGGCAGGATGCCCGCTAGGAGGGAGCATGGATATGGATAAGACACCGAAAGAGCGCATCGTCTTCGATGAGGGCGTGTATTACGGCGACGAGGGCAGCGAGATTTCCATCGAGGACATCACGAGCCGCGAAGGCATCGCCGTGGAAGAGGTTCTTGATAGCTATACCGAGGAGGAGATATTCGAGAACGCGATGAACATGATGGACATCGACCGCTCCGAGGAACTTGCCGGATTGAAGGCGTTCCTAGATGGCTCCGATAACCCACTGTCCTCCTACGACAACCCACTCGGCGGTAACCGCATCATTGCGCGAGGCTCCATCGGTCGCTGGGATGGCACGCGCCATGGCATGACCGCGTACAGGGACTTCGACGACATGATGAGCGGCCCCGATTCCGTTTTCAAGGATTGTGAAATCGGCAAGGTCTGGGATGAGAACGGCGGCCTGTTCATCCACGGTTACCATCACGACGGCGGGGTCGATGTCGAGGTCCGCCAGCTCACCGATGCCGGTGAGGAGGCACTGGATGTCATCGAGGACGCGTGGTACGGCGAGCCGTTCACCAGCGGCGGGAAGGAGTACGACGGCTCCCCCGAGTCAGTGGACACCGCCATGCGCGACCTGTGGGAGGACCCCGACCTGTGCCCCACCCCGCGCTACATGGAGCTTGCGTTCGGATGCCCTGCCGAGGAGTACGAGGCACCGGCCATCGACCCGCTTCTCGAAGCAGCAGAGTTCACGCCATCCGCCATCATGAGCGCCGAGGTCGCTCCGGGCGCTGTAACTGCGACCGTGCATGATGTCTCAGGTGTCCCCTATGAAGTCCCCGCAGATGTCCTCAACGGGTTGAAGGACGCTGTGCGCATCTCGGACCGCGCCGCAACCATCGAACCCTCCGCGTCCCTCACCATCGCCGGATGGAATCAAAAGCTCGATGATTCCCTCTGGGCGCTCGACTTCGAGGATAGGAACGGGGTCCCGCCGCAGCTCTCCGATTGGCTCGCGCGGGACGCCAAAGGCGAGAAGGGCAATGAGAGCGCCAAGACCAGCCCGGTTAGTCTGAAAACCGCCGCCAAGGAGGCTCATGCGGTTTCCACCATGCTCTCTAAGAAAAACGGCGGCACTGATGAGCAAGACGGCAAGGATGACCTCCAACGCCACATGATTCCTGCCGAGATGCGCATCCCCTCTCAAAACGACCACCATCGCGCCCCCTCCCTCTCCGATATGGCAGCCGAGACCCGCGCGGCTTCGGCTGCCATGGAAACGAACATGGCATCTCGCATCGACCGCGAGCGCGACGCCCGCTAGGAAGGAGGACTGCGATATGGATTTCTACGATGCGACCGCGCTCATGCGTCTGGTTCAGGCGGTCGAGAACGACCCCTATGTATCGAGTGGGGCCGGTGAAGCCCTCGCGGACAAGGTGCGCGAGTTCATCGAGGATGAGGCGGAATTGGGCGGCTGGTACACCGAACTGATGAATGCCATCGGCGAGGGTGAAATCACCGACCCTCTTGCCGATTTCACAGTGGGACGCTTCCGCGTTCATCTCGTTCAGGAGGGCGAGCGCTACGGGGCGGGCGGTGGCTTCGTGTACGGCAAGGCCCTGTCGAACGGCAGCTTCGGCATCCCAATCAACGACTGCCAGCTCTACGGCCACGGTCTCCCTCTGGTGGAGTTCTACGACGTGTCGCAGGACCCCGCAAAGTTCCCCGAGGGCCAGTTCGTCACCCGCTACTACATGTCCACCCTGCTCGGCATGGACTCCATCGGCGATAGCATCGGAGAGATGTCGGCACTCGGCCTCGATGGCGGTGTGCCGAATTGGACCATCAGGGGCGATGACTTGCAGGAGGTCTATGCGCACCTCTGCGCCGCACGCGAGCAACTTGAATCTTACACCGAGTGCGGGACTTATAAGGATTACGGCTTCGGATTCCATGCGAAAGAGGGGTCGATGTCGAGTTACGTCATCGGTGAGCCAGTCGAGGAAGGATGGTGGGTGCTCGTCGGCAACTATGACCTCACAGACAGTGACTCCGACTACTACATCTCCGATGACCTCCTAAATGAACTGCTCTCCCGTCACGGATACCCCTCGATGGATGCGCTCAAGGAATCCCAAGCCGATATGTGGCGCAACGAGCTTACTGCCATCATCGCCGAGGCGCAGGAAGACAGCCGCTTCGAGGTCCCGTTCCACCTCAGCTCCGATGAATCCATGCTACGCCACATCGTCAAGCGCATGGGTGTGCCGGAGGAAGCCGCACGCACGGCGGTGGCGAATGCCCGCGCTATGTACGAGAAGGACGCTCCACGCCGAGAACCAGAGAAGGTCGTGACGCTTAAGGGCGAAGTGGATAAGGCCCGCCGCGCCTCCGCGAAGCTGGCGGATAACGGAAACCATTCAAATCGCGGGCAGGACGCCCGCTAGGAAGGAGGATTGCGACATGAAGGGTATGCTCATCCCGACAAACGGAAACCCGGTCGAAATCGACATCGAGGTCGATGAGACGGGTTCCACGTTACACGACCTGCAACGCCTCGTCGGTGGGAACATCGAGCCGTTCGATGTCATCTTCGGCGAGGGCATCAGCCTCTACGTCAATGAGGAGGGCCTGTTCACCTGCCCGCCCAACCGCGCGGTGTACGCGACGAAGGGCATGGAAGAGGCCGGGTACCTCTCCATGATGGATTACAGTTCACCGGTCAAGGAGGGAGAACTGTACTCCATCCTCTGCGGCGACCTCGTGGCCGTCGGGTTCGACTTCGAGACCGGAGAGAATCGCGACCTCTCAGCCGATGAGATGTCCCGCGTAGCCGACTACTTCACCGAGGTCAGCAAACCCGGCAGCGGCATCGAGGAGGTCATCGCAATCCGCATGGGACAGCGCCGTGAGGAAGCCCGCTCGGAGGATGGCCGCGTCACCCTCAAGGGGGAGGCTCAGGCATCGCGTGCCGCCTCCGAGAAACTGGCCGAGGGACGCGACACCGGCTCACCGGCACGAGAAGACCCCTCCATCGTGTAGGTATATAGAAGACCATCATGGTAGAAAGGTAGGAAAACACCATGGCATACGACAAGAACATTCCCGACGTGCTGCAACTGCTGCGCCTCGACCTCGGTAACGTCGATTACACTGTACCGAGCGACACGACCATCGCGCGATACACCATCGTCGGCGACTACTTCCCCCGCTACTGCATCGCGGATGTGGCCGACGATGCGGACAGCATGGACATCCAAGGCGCTATCGAGGAGACGATGCACACCATCCTCGACTATGGCGGCACGCCAGAGGATTTGCGCACCGCCATGGGCCTCGTGCCCGAGGCGGAAATCGACTCGGACATTATCGAGTCCGGTGAGTACGTCCCCGTAGACCTCGGCTACTGCCTCGACGGCCAGCTCACGGGCTTCGAGGTGCTTCCACTCGATGAATGCGACATCAAAGACATGTTGAACGGGCACCAGATTGAGAACGTCATGACGGCGCTCAACAACTTGCCCTTGAACCTACGCCTACCAGCAGCCAAAGTTCTCTCGCAGGGAGACTACACCGAGTGGCAGGCATACCAAATCTGCAAGGCTTTCGAGGTAGGCGTCGATGCGGACGTCATCGCGGAGCGCATCGCGAACCCGGTCCTGAACCATGCTCAGATGCGCGAGCTTCGCCGCATCGCCGTGCATACCGATTTCGCCGACCACGACGCAAGCCCCTATAAAAAGGATGTCTTCAAGACGCTCTCGAACGGTGAGTACACCGCCGAGCATCTACATCAGGCCCGTGAGCTTATGAAAACCACCGCCATCCATGACATCGTGTTCCCGCATGACTGGCTGAAACTCGACTCACGCCAGATGGAGGTCGTGCGTCACGCCCTCAAGTCCGATGTCCCCATGGACGCCTTGGAGGAATACGCGGACGGCACTTACACCGCCGACCACATGAACGTTATCACCATGGCGCTCACCGAGGGCATGGAAAAGCCGGGAATCGAGCGCCTGCTGAACCCCGACCTCTCCATGGAGCAGGTCTGGGGCTTCTATTCGGCCATCTCGGGTGGTCGCTTCACGAGCGAGCAGCTTGACGTGCTGTGCGACCCGACCAAGCCCGCCGAAGTCATGAACGCCATGCGCACCGGCATGACCTATGGACTGGATACCCAGACGGTGACGCGCTTCGCCGACGGCACCTTCAAACCCGGCCAGATGGAGTCCATCTACCTCGCCGCAGCCGACAAGGGGTGGGTCACAGATGAGATTCTTGATGTCATCGCTGACCCGCGTTATAGCGCGAACCAGATTGGCGCTCTTCATATCAGCGCCGCTCAGGGCGCGACCCTCGACGAAATCAAGCGCGAGAAGGAGGTCATGGGCATGTCCATGAACCTCAAGGACGATGCCGCGAAGTCCGGTTCCGTCCACGAGGCAGCCAAGGAATCCCGCGAGGCATCCGCCCAGCTCAGCTCTGAGAGCCATGGCGATAAGGCCGTCGAGCGCGAGGAGTTGGAGTAGAGAATAAGCGGTTTTCCACGCTTTCAATGGCCGGAGGGTTCTCAACCCGACCCGAAGGCTGTTGGAAGGGTGGGAAACCGCCCCAACTATACATATTGGAAACTATCAGACCACAGGGAAAGGAGGCCATATGCCAGATGAGATGAACAAGCGAGAGGTCATTCTGACCATCCGCGAGTACGAGAACTCGGTGGCGATGCCCGAGGGCGAGCGCGTCACCTACCTCGACCCGCGCGGCGGGGTGCATCTGAAAGACGGCGACGATAAGGCACTGGATTACATGGGGCATGCCGCGAAGTGCGCGGAGTACCTTCGCTTCGGCGATGAGGTCGATGCCGTCACTTGCGGGGAGTATCCCCGTTCCAGCGCGGTCAAGTTCTGCGATACGCCGGAGCTGTTCGTGCAGGCCGGGTTCCGCCCGCTGCCGATGCTCTACACCCAACGTCACCTGCGCGATGCCATCCGACCGAAGAGCAGCTACGACCCCCACCGCCATGGACTCACCGTTGAGCAGATGAAGCGCCTGCCCGAGCTGGTGGAGCATCCCGTGATGCTCTGCGACAGCCCCGCGCGTGAGGACACCATGCTCGTTGTGCTGCGCGATGTGGATTGCGATGACCTGCCCCTTATCATGGCGGTGCGTCCCGACGGGCGCGGTTACTACGAGGCGGGCGAGATTGAAACCAATTTCATCTTGGCCGTCTACGGCAGGACGAACTTCCCCCGCTACTTCGACAACCTCATCACGCCCGATAGGGTCGTCTATTATGACGAAGAAAGAGGCCGGGAACTCAATGCACTTGCGAAGCTACACTTGCTTCGGAGCCACATCGTCGAACCCGACCTCAATAGGACTATTATACGCCGACCGCAGTGCATAGTCAAGAGCGAAACCGCAGGTCAAGATGGTTATCGGTTGGAATCGAAGGCCAAGGAAGCGCGCGATTCGAGCGCGAAATTGGCTGAGGAGCACGGCAAACATATTAGTCGTGTCCACGATAAGGAGGGAAGATAGCATGGCAAGGCCACTGCGCAAAGTAGCGGAGGATGCACTTGAGAAGGCCTTTGAAACTGCAAAGTGCGACAAGCGCGGGCGCGGTCTGGTTGTCAAGAAAGGCAGTAAAGGCAAAGAAACCGTATTCCGGTTCAAGCTCTATGAATGCACCTTCAAGGCATTTATAGATGACGATTGCGTCATCTACTACATTTACCCGCGTCGTGTAAATTTGTCAGATAAATGGTTCGCCTCCCTTTACGTCTGGTTCGACAAAATTCCTGCTACGGAGCACTCCAAGTTCCGTAACACGATGGTCGCTGATTTCCGCGCCCTCTTCATGTCCATCTTCAATACTCCCTTCGCATGGGAGGGGGCTGATTGGGAGAAGGATAAAATTCCCTTCTTCCTCACCGACTCCTTTTGGCTCAATAAGCAACAGGACGCGCCCATTGCACTGGAATATCCGAATCAAACGATGAACAATGGGGCTATTCCCTTGGCTTCCCTATTGAAGTTACAAGACGGATACAACCATGTCATGGGATATAAGCCGTCCGAAACAGCTGGCAACCTCATATTCCGAACGTATCATTCTGATACTGACGGCATCAAACTGATGAACGATGTAACGATATACGATTAAAGGAGGAGACGCATGAAACTGGTAATCGCTGAGAAACCGATGCTCGCACGCGACATCGCACGCGCCATCTGCGGCAAGGAGGTATCGGAATCGGCGCGGCTGCCCATCTCGGGCAATGGATACACGGTCATCGCCTGCGCCGGTCACCTGCTCGAACTGGTGGAGCCGGATGCGGTGAACCCCGCATGGGGCAAGCCTTGGTCGTTGGACGTGCTGCCCATCCAAATCGACGATTGGGCGAAGGAGCCGACCGAGGATAAGAAAGACTTGGTGGAGCGCATCGACTCGCTTTTGCCGGAGGCCGAGTGCGTCATCAACGCTGGTGACCCCGACGATGAAGGCCAGCTCATCGTTGATGAGGTGCTGGACTACCTCGGTTACGAGGGCGAGGTGCTGCGCGTCTACGTCAACGACAACATCGAGAAGAACATCGTCAAGGCGTTCGAGCATCTGGTACCCAACGAGCAGTGCCGCCCTGCCGGTGACGCGGCGTACGCCCGCCAGATGGCGGACAAGTGCTTCGGCGTGAACGAGACCCGCCTTGCCACCAAGCGGCTCGGGGGCCTGTTCTCCGTCGGTCGCGTGCAGACCCCGACCCTTGGATTGGTGGTCAACCGCGATGAGGCGATAGAGAACCACGTCACCCGGAAGTATTACGAGCTGACCGCCACCGGCGGCTGTGCAGACGCGTCGGTAGCACCGGTGTTCAAGTTCAAGCCGGACAAGGACATGTTGGCCGGTGAAAAGCACGTCTTCGACCGCGATGTCCTCGATGTCATCAAGGCGAAGCTGGACGGCTCGGGTATGTCCTTCTCCACGGTCATCTCGAAGAAGGTCGAGAACCCTCCCCTGCCCTACAACCTGACGGTGCTGCTCTCCGACATGTCCCGCCGCTACGGCTTCTCCGCATCGAAGACCCAGCAAATCACGCAGGATTTGCGTGATAAGTACAAGGCGATAACCTATAACCGCTCGGACTCCCAGTACCTCAAGGAGGAGCATTTCGCGCAGGCACCGGTGGTGCTTGCGCAGGCCATGGAGAACGTCGGGGCAATATGGCCGCTCGACTACTCCATCCACTCCAAGGCGTTCAACGAGAAGAACGTCACTGCGCACCACGGCATCATCCCGCAGGAGGTCAGCGCCCCCGTAGCCGACATGACCGGGGATGAGGCCAAGGTCTACACGGCCATCGTCGAGCGCTATGCCATGCAGTTCCTCCCACCCGCCACCTACGATGTGAGCACCAGTGCCTTCGCGGTCGATGGCGGGGAGTTCCAAGCCGTCGCGCGGCGCGTGCGCGAGGCCGGTTTCAAGGCCGTGTTCGGCAACGTCTCCGATGAGGACGGCGATGACGCGGCATCCGGCAACCCTTGGATTGACGAAGGCGACCATCGCCTTGAGCGCATCGAGTGCGCCGTCACCGAAAAGGAGACCGCCCCGCCCAAACCCTACACGGAAGGCACCCTCATCGCCGACATGGCATCCATCGCCAAGTACGTCACCGACCCGGAGGTCAAGGCCATCCTCAAGCAGAAGGACGACGGAAAGAAGGGCGAGCACGGCGGCATCGGCACCACGGCCACCCGCGCCTCCATCATCGAGAAGTTGAAGGAACGCGGGTACCTTGAGGACGTGAAGGGCAAGATTCGCTCCACCGAGAAGGCCCGCGCCTTCTACCATCTCCTCCCGCCCGAGATTCGCGGTGCGGACGTGACCGCCCGCTGGTGGCTCATCCAGCAGGACATCGCCGAGGGCAACGCGGATGTGAACGCCCTGCAACAGAGCGTCATCGAGGTCTTCAACGGGCATCGGGAAACGGCATATGTCGGCGCGAACATCGCGCCCAAGGCCACGGTCGTGGGCAAGTGCCCTCTCTGCGGCGCGGACGTGGTGCAGCGCAAGTCGAAGTCCGGAAAGCCCTTCTACACCTGCTCCTCGAACAAGAGCGAGAAGCAGGAGGACGGGACTTGGAAGCAAATCGCGGGCTGCGGTTTCAAGCTGCTGGGCTGGTGCGGCAAGACATTCACGCCGAAGCAGGTCGCATCCCTGCTCGAAGGCAAGGCGGTACCCCTCAAGGGCTGCAAGTCCAAGACCACGGGCAAGACCTTCGACTGCAAGGCGAAGCTCAAGAAGGATGGTACGATAGAGCCGATGTTCGATAGCAAGCCCAAGGGCAAGTACAACAAAGCAAGGAGATAGCACATGGACATGGTGAATGACGGCAAGGACATTCGCCTCGACACGCCGCAGGCGGTCAAGGAGGCACTGGCTTCTGGCAAGGACCTCTACAACCCTCAGACCGGCGAGTTCTGGTGGGAATATAACTACACGGGAAGCATCGCCAATACAAACGTCCAGCTCGATGACCCGAACCTGTTGGCGGCCATCGACAATCCCGATTTCGACCTGTATGAGGACATCGTAGGTGGGTTGAACTACACGGGTTACATCACCGACAGCATCGAGACCATCATCGAGGACGGCGAGGAGAATGCTCCGTTAATCGACCCGCGCGATGAAGTGTTCGCTCAAATCGCCTCCGAGGACGGTTGGGTCATCGCATCGCCCGAGAACGTGAGAAAGGCCGTGCAAGTGCATATGGCTGAAAATGGGGCCGATGCCCCCGGAAAGGAGAACGACATGGACAAGGCCGCAGAAATCGCCGCGTGGAAGGAGAATCACGTCCCCATCGACCGCAACGGCGATGACGCGCTCGTGATGCACAAGATGGCCGACGGCAGCCGCGAGTTCATCGTCGCCCACGGCTACGATGAGGAGACCGGACACTGGGGTCACGGCACCTACTACGACTCCCTCGCCAGCGCGGCGGCTGACCTTGAGGGTCGCGCCATCTCCGCCCCCGGTATGGAGGTCATCTGCCCCGACTTCTGGTACCGCGATGACATTGAATTTGCCCTTGAGGAAGCCGGTCTCGAAGTGAACGATGAGAACGTGGACGCTGCACTCGAAGCCCTCGACCTCGACGGCGAACCGATTCTCAGCAATTTCCATGACCGCCTCGCCGAGACGGGCAACGAGATGATTGCAGATGCGGTGAACAACATCGAGCCGAACGGTGGCGACGGCGATTCCCCCGAGGCCTTCGTCGATAGGGGCATCTCCCTGAAAGCCATGGCCGAGTCCATGCGCAGGGCATCTCAGGCGCTCTCCGCCAACGGCGGCACCGATGCACCCGACGGCAAGGATGAGTGCCAGCCTTCCTTCACCCCAGACCTCTCTTAGGGTCTCCGATGATGGATGTGAACTCCGGGTACATCGGCTACTCGATGTCGCGACGCGCAGCTGAGGCTTACGAGGACGGCGAGATGCCGAAGAGCAAATGGACGAAAAAGGCCATGGTCGCGGCCATCCAATCCTATTGCGATGAGTTCGACATGCTCTTCGACCCCGACTTGCTCAAGGGCATGCACAAGGATGAGGTGTTCGAGCGGTTCTTCCACGAATCGTCGTGGCACCACACCTCCAAGTTCTTCAACGAGACGGATTTCTACAAGCTCGATGAGGATGCGGTCTGCGGGTCATTTCGACCGATGAACCCGACCGAGGTCGCAGAGCGCGATGCGGTGCGCAGACAGGCCATCGAGGAGGAGAAGGCCGTGCGCGAGGCCATGCGGGCTGCGAAGATTGAGCAGTTGGACCGTCATCGTGCATACCGAGAAGAGCATGGATTCGCTCCCGACACGGTGGCCGCGTTCGCCCATGAGCACCCCGAGTGCTGCCAAGAGCGCGTGAGCCGCAAGGGCAACCGCGTCCTCTCCTACATCGACTACCTCGGGCATGAGCAGGTGTGCCCCATTGAGCACATCCGTGATACGCATCTGTACGGCTTCGATGCGACCGAACCGAGCAGCTTCGACAGGGCCATCGAGTGTCACCAGTTGCCCAGCACGCGCGGAATGCCCGGTAACGACCGCATCACCGTCAAGGGCGAGGCTCAGGCCATGAAGGCAGCGTCAGCCGAGATGGCGGATGGCGCGGAAAAACACGACATCGGGCTAGATGCCCGATAAGGAAAGGATGTGATGCGACATGCTCACCGATTACGAGCGCTACCAGCTCGAATGGATGATTGAACACAGGCACAGTCTCGATGAGCTGATGGCCGAATTGACTTACTACCAGAACGACCTCGAAGCGACCAAAGGCGTGAACCTCACCGTCAGCGACGTGTTCGATGCGTGGACCTCAGACCGTGGGTTCGCCTCTCTGGAAAACGATGTCATCACGAAGGACATGATTCGCGCGGGAATCGAGCACGGGGTCATCCGCTTCGAGGTGAATCCCGACCCGAACGACCCTTGGAAGACGGTGTGCGCCATCGGCAACGGCTGGTTCTACCATGTGGACACCACGGACATCCCGCCGGATGAATACATACGCATGAACTCCCGTAACGTCGATATGGTCGTGGATGAAATCTACGATGAGCTGAACAGCACCGTCAAGAGTGATTACCATGACGATTTCAATCGCTATCTCGCCGTTCTGAGCGAGGAACACCACGGCGGAACAAACTCCCTCACCGGCATCCCATTCGACATCAATGAGACGATGGAGAACGGCGGTGCATACTACAATCCCGAGCGCGGCATCGTCATCGCCAGCTTCCTCTTGGAGCAGACATCTCCCCGTATCGAGGCCTACTACGGCTACACACCTTACGCGCTGGCATCGCTCATCGGCAAAAACGCCGACGTGACGGTCGATTCAGATGTCATGGACATCCAAGACATCCTCGCTGACCCGAGCCTCCCCCGCCGCTTCGACCATGAGCTTGCGTCTTTCGATTCAGTGGAAGAACTCATCGCGAGCAGGTGGTCGCCGACCGGCGCGGGATGGCTGGACATGTCGGGCCACGACGGCCTCGCGAGCGCCATGGGAGCGCTCGGCATCAAGCAGACCGACAACGTGCGCGAATGGTACGTGCTCGCCTTCCCCGGCGATGAGCTGGCAGTGGCAATCAACCCGAGCCTCACATTCGACGATGCCATCGCGGCTGTACCGACGGGGGACGGCTTCTACACCGCACTCGGCGACGCAGCAGACTCCCTCCTGCGCGAGCGCATCTTCGAGGAGCTGTGCAACCGTTACGGCTACACCTACGATGAGGTCTATGATAGTTGGCTCAATGAGTCGCCCCTGCCCTCCCCCGCCATCTCGCAGCAGCCCGAGAAAATCGCGGTCGCTGCTGGCTACCGTTTCAACCTCGTGGACGCAAGGGAGGCATCCGGCATCGACCTCAAGGGCTGCGGCACCGTGGTCACCGTGGACGGGCATGACTACAACGTCATGAAGGGCGCGACCTACGAGGATTCCCGCAAGGTCGATGACCTTCTCGATTCCCATGGTGACAAGCCAATCTCCGATTTTCGCAAGCAACCGCAGGGCATGAGCCTCAAGCAGGCCGCGATGGAGGCACGCGCGGCATCCGACAGACTCTCCGCGAAGAACGGCGGCACCGATGACCATGACGGCAAAGATGAGCGCTAGTCATAAGGAAGGAAGTTCATGATGAAAGATGATGTCTTCATCGCCTCTCTAGTGCAATATGGTTTTCTTGACCAAGTGTACTCAAGGATAAAGAATGAGCTTCGCTATCTACCGGATATGAATGAGTTGCGCATGGTCGTCTCCGCAGCCGACTCTCTCTCACGCCATTATATAGAGATGGGAAGCAACCCCGTCACGGAAGAAGAGGCGTTGGAGTTCATAGAAGATTGCTCCAAGTATCCATCATACGTCATCCCCGGCCTCGATATGCCGTGGGAAGAATACGGGCCATTCGGAAAGGTCGCAAACGATGGACGGGCATTGGAAATCATCAATACCCTCAAGCGCAGTTCACTTGCAACATCCCTTGACGACCATCCGCAGGGTGTAAGTCTCAAGCAGGCAGCAATGGAGGCTCGTGAAGCGTCCGCTAAGCTTTTCGACAAGAACGTCGGTGCCGATAGCCCCACCAGAAGAGACGAACGCTAGAAGGGATGTTCAGATGGAACACGACCGCAATGTGACGCCAGATGTGGATGACACGACCGTCTCCGTAACCTCTTCGCTCTATGATGTGCAGACTCTATTGAACGATGATTCTGACGCGCATGAGGACGGCCATGCCGTCCTACGCGAATCCGTCCAGACGACCTCCCATGGCCGGGTCGTGTCGAATGAGGTCCATGAGCGCCCCGTGTCCATCCACGGGGAATCGACCCGCGCCCGGGTGGCTGCCGCCGTGCTGGCCGCGAACATGGATGCCGAGAAGGAGGAAAAGCACAGGGATACTGACCGCTGAGCGCCCTCGACCCGACAGCGAGCTTGCGCTAGAATATGAGAATACGACTCATCATGTTCAAGCAAGGAGGATGGTTCACATGGCAAGTGAAATCTTACTGGCGTCTTTTAATTACTATTATGACTACGAGGGCGAGACCAGTACGAATGAGCTTCAATATCTACCGGATACCGTCGAGTTCCGTTTATACGAGTATATATGCGATTACTACGAGCCAGGAGAAGTCGCGGTCCTCGAAAACCGGACCATCTCCCATGAGGATGCCTTGAAAATCCTCAACAATGAGCTTCAACTCTTCAACGATTATGACAGTGTATCTGAGGTCGAAGTCTCTGATAGCAAGGAGGCATTGGAAATCATCGACAACCTCCGCCATGAGGTGGAGAGCGAATGCAGCAATGCAGAAAGGAAGGAAAACACCATGTCAGAACAGGCACAGAACCAGAACACGCAGGAGAAGGCGAAGTACGCCAACGTCAAGATTCCAGCGGCGTTCCTCACGCAGCACGAGTACACCGCCAAGAGCGGTCGCACCTTCGAGAAGGCCTACGTGCATTTCCCGGAGGGCACCAAGGTGAACGGCGTGGACCTCTCCCACTACTCCTGCGACGTGTTCGTGAACGACCGCATGAAACAGCAGATGCTCTCCGGCGGGCAGGTCACCATCGGCTTCAAGGCCGACGAACCCGTTCAGGTCTGGACGGGCCATGCAGGCGATGAGCAGAACCCGTACAAGAAATTCGAGGTCAAGCCTTGGGACTTGGTGAAGGGCATCAAGGCCGCGAACGAGTCCTTCAAGTCCGAGAAGGCAGCCGAGCGCGAGGCGGCCAAGGAGCAGGGCGCGACCCTCAAGGGCGAGTCCGAGCAGATGCGCGAGTCCTCCGCCAAGCTGGCCGGGGACAACACGCCCGAGGAGCACGCCAACACCCGTTAAGGGTCCAAGGAAGGGGGGAATACGGTAGATGAAGGTCGAGGTGCTTTTCAAGAGCCACCGTTACGAGGAGTTCGATTCGTCCACGCAGACGTGCCCGGAGCCGTATCGCAGCAAGGGGCTGAACGTCCTCACCGACTGGAACCTCTATCTCGGCTCCCTTGAGGAGAACGGCATCATCCTCGTGCAGCACTGGTATGACGGGAACCCGGCATCCTCCCAAGGCAAGGTGACCTTGGAGGGGGTCGAGGTTCCCGCCTCCGTGCGCAAGGTCGGGTGCGCCATGCTGCTCGTCTCCCCTGACGAGCTGGACGAAATCGTGTGGCTCAAGAAAGATGGCGAGAAGTTGCTGTGGCGCGAGGGCGAAGACCTCATCAACGGCGAGCGCTTCTTCGCGCAGGAGCAGCTTTGCTACTCCGATGAGACCACCAAGTCCATCAACCGCCGCGCCGTGGCGGTCTACGATTACCTCGCGAACGCCCATCCGACATGGGACGAGGATGAGGTGGCCGAGAGCATGGGCTACACCGCATCGGCCATCCGCCGCATCCGAGATGCGGAGCTATGCCAAGACCCCGAGTTCATCGAGGTCGAGGACGAAGATGACACCGAGGAGGCCGACGTGGATACCGAGGGCGGTATCGGCGGCTACAACTTCGGTTAGAGATAGCAATCAGACAAACCACCAAGCAATCAAGAAAGGAGTCTTTCATGGAACGAATCTTCGGCAAAATCAAACGCGCGAAGCGCAAGCTCGACGGCAAGCGCATCACCGCGAAGGTGATGTCCGCCGTGCTCATCGCAAGCTCGATGCTCAACGCATTCGGGCCGGTCGCGGCATACGCGGCTGAACCCGAGATGGCGACCGTCTCGCTCTCCGAGACTGAGCACGGCAAACTGGCATTCGACGGCACCGAGGACATGACGCTGGCCGTCGAGGTCGGCACCGACGTCACCGTGGACGTCACGCCGGATGAGGGGTACTTCTCCGACGGCATCACCGTGTTCAAGGGTGAGGAGGACGGCAAGGCCGTCGATGTCAAGGACGGCAAGGCCACCTTTACCGTCGAGGGCGACACCATCGTCACCTCCACTTTCTATGAGAACGGCAGCGTCGGTTCCGCAGCCTTACAGCCCGTCGAGGTCGATGAGGGAAAGGCCGTCACCAGCATCGAGAGCTATATCCGCGACCACGCGGATGCCAAGTACGTCGGCGAGGGCGATGAGCTGACCCGCGCGGACGTGCTCACCGTGACCACCAACGTCATCGACGGCAACAAGCTCCCCGAGGGCACGCTTGATGCGCTTTGGGCAGATGACGATGGCGACGGAATGTCTGACCACTGGGAAGCCATGCTCTCGCAGGCCACCTCTCATGCAGTGCTCTTCGAGGTCGATAAGAATGCCGAATACTATGTCGGCTGGGCTGGTGCTGACATCTCCGGCGCGAAGCTGACCGAATGGCTCGCCGCCGAGAACAATGCTGACGCGAAGATACGCGATGGTTTCATCGTGGACGAGGCCACCGGTCTCGTGTACGTACCTAAGTCCTACACCGAGAAAAACGACAAGGGCGAGCCGGTTATCGCCTCCTCCCGCATCCAACTCGTCTACACCACGTCTGACAAGGCAGCTGAGGCTTCTTTCGACTTCGACAGCGATGCCTCCGATGTGAAGGGCAATGTGGCCGATAAGGGAAAGATTTCCGTGCCGGTCAGCTCCGCCATCACCCGCGTGACACTCGCCAGTGACGGTGATGCTCGTGAATCCATCAACGGGCGTACCATTGACAGCGTGACGGTCAACGGCATCGAGTACACGCCCGACATGGGCATGTGGCAGTATGACGCCGAGACCGGTTCTCTTGAGTTCGCCATGGCCCCCGTCGGCATCCACGCCATGAACGTAAAGATGTCAGACAACTTCGGCAAGGGAGTAGCCAGCTTCTTCCGTATGCCCGAACCCCGCATGTCTCTGAGCAACATCGGTACCATCGAGTTCAAGAGCGCTCCGCAGGTCGGGCAGACCTTCCGCACAAGCGGCGTAAACCATTACCGTTCGAGGGGGATGGGTGGTGGGTACACCCACCCCGCCGTCGAAGGCAACGGCAGATGGGAGTCGAAGACACTTCAACAAGCCATGGGCTGGCAGGGCGTAGACCTCAACCAGCTCAATACCACTGGTAAGTCTCTCATGCGCGGTTCGGACATCCCCGCGCAGGACACCGGTACGGTCAAAATCACCAATGACATGCACTTGGCCCTTCTGTGCTGCCATGCGGGAACTCAGCTCGACCCGAACTTCAACAGCAACCCCGGCTGGAACAATCCTAATGATACCGATGGCGATGGTAGCGAGTGGACTGACCACTACGGCCAGCAGTTCCGCGTATTTCAAGTCTCAGCAGGTAAGGCAATCGTTGCTGTTGTCTGCCCCACAAGTCACACCCAGCCCGGTGCGGGCTTCTTCGAGATTGACTGGCGCGTGGTCGCCGGTAAGCTGAGCATCCACAAGTCCAGTGCCAACCCCGGCATCACCGACGGCAACGACTGCTACTCCCTTGAGGGTGCGGAATTCACCGTCTACAACGCGGCCGGTCAGTCCATGGGCGTGCTGCGCACCAACGCCAACGGCGACACCAACACCCTTGAGCTTCCCGAGGGTACCTACACGGTGCGCGAGACGAAGCCCCCCAAGGGCTATCTGCCCGCCCCCGACCAGCAAATCACGGTGCGCGGAGGCCAGCAGACGACCGCTCAGGTGACGGATATGCCTTCTGGCGACCCGATGCGCATGGCTGTCGGTAAGTATGACGGAGATACGGAGTACAAAGCCAACAACCTGCCGCAAGGTTCCGCCTCCCTTGAGGGCGCGGAGTTCACCGTCGAGTACTTCGACACCGTGGATTACGATAACTACGATGCCCTCAAGAAGGCCGGTGTGAAACCGACGCGTTCTTGGATATTCAGAACCAATGCCAATGGCATCGCTAACTTCACAAAGAATGATTTTGTTTCGGGCGATGAGTTCTATCTGGATACCAACGGTAATCCAACAATGCCTCGTGGTTCCGTTGCCGTGTACGAGTCCAAAGCTCCTGTCGGCTACAAGTTGAACTCCGATGTGAGTTTCCAGAAGATTCAGGACAACTATCTGGAAGGTGTCACGACTTTTAATATGCCTGAAATCCCGGAGACGGTGATTCGCGGCGGTGTGTCCGTCCAGAAGCTCGACTCTGAGACCGGGCAGACCCCGCAGGGCGGCGCGTCCCTTGAGGGCATCACCTTCTCCATCATCAACGACAACCCCAACGCGGTCACGGTCGATGGTAAGAGCTATAATCCCGGCCAGACGGTGAAGAACATCGTCACCGACAAGAATGGCGTTGCGAAGACCCCCGCGAATTGCCTGCCCTACGGCAAGTACATCATCCGCGAGACGGCCACCAACGACGGTTACCTCAACACCTCCAACGAGATGCGAGTGACGGTCTCTGAGGACGGTAAGATGTACTCCTTCAACGCCAAGGACGACATCGTTCGCGGCGGTGTGGAGATAACCAAGCACGACATCGAGACCGGCACCGGCGACCCGCTCGGCGGCGCGTCCCTCGACGGGACCCAGTTCCAAGTCAAGAGCCTCAACGACAAGCCCGTCATCGTGGGCGGCGTGACCTACACCAAGGGTCAGGTCATCCAGCCCCTCCTCACCATCGAGGACGGCCATGCGTCCTCCGACGCGCAGTGGCTCCCCTTCGGCCTCTACTCCATCCAAGAGGTCAAGGCCGGTGAGGGCTACCTGCTCACCGACGGCGAGGAGCACCGGTTCCGCATCTCCAAGGACGGCGCTCTGGTCAACCCATTCGACGGGGCGTTCGAGAATCAGGTCATGCGCAGCGACCTTGAGTTCACCAAGAAGGGCGAGGACGGTCAGGACCGTCTCGCGGGCGTCGCGTTCAAACTCACCTCCAAGACCACCGGCGAGAGCCATGTGGTCGTGACGGATGAGAACGGCTACTTCTCCTCCGCCTCCTCTTGGAATAAGCACACCCATGAGACTAACGCTAACGACTGGGCGCTTGATGCCGAGGGTGTCATCGACAGCTCCAAGCTGGACGCCACCGCAGGCGTCTGGTTCGGCGGCACCACGCCGGATGACTCCAAGGGCGCACTGCCCTACGACACCTACCTCATCGAGGAGCTGCGCTGCACCGCCAACGAGGGCTATCAGCTCATCGAGACCACGGTTATCGTGAGCCGCGACGGCAAGGTGTACGACTTCGGCACCCTCACCGACGTGAAGGCGTCCATCACCACCAAGGCCTACGACCCGATGGACGGCGATTCCCTCGTCGGCATGGGGGAGGTCAAGGTCTCCGACAAGGTGACCTACGCCAACCTCTTCCCGAACCGCGACTACAAGCTGACGGCGGAGCTTCACGACTCCGCGACCGGCGATGTCCTGCTGGACGCCTCCGGCCACCCCATCACCGTGGAGAAGCGATTCACGGCCCAGTCCCCCACCGGGTTCGAGGTCGTGGAGTTCACCATCGACACCATCGCCCTCGGCGGCAAGACCATCACGGTCTATGAGAAGCTGTACGATGATGGTGGCTCCCTCATCGCTGAGCACACCGATAAGTCCGACGTGAACCAGCAGGTGACCGTCATCGAGCCGGAAATCGGCACCACCGCCGTGGATGGCGCGGACGGCGACAAGAACGTGGCGACTGACGACAAGGCGACCGTCACCGACCGTGTGGCCTACAAGAACCTCATCCCCGGCAAGGAGTACACCGTCAAGGGCACCCTGCACATCAAGAAGACCGATGATGAGGGCAAGGTCACCGAGGAAATTCTGAAAGTGGACGGTAAGCCCGTGACGGCTGAAACCACCTTCACGCCCGAGAGCGCCGAGGGCACCGTGGACGTGACCTTCACGTTCGACTCCCTCTCTCTCAAGGACAAGACGCACCTCGTCGCGTTCGAGTCCCTTGAGCACGACGGCCATGAACTCGCGTCCCACGCCGACATCGAGGATGAGGGGCAGACGGTCACCGTCCGCAACCCTCGCATCTCCACCACGGCGCTGGACGGTATCGACAAGGATAAGAACGTCGTCACTGACGACGAAACAGTCATCATCGACACCGTGGCATACGAAAACCTCGTACCCGGCAGGGAGTACACCTTGAAGGGTTCCATGCAGGTGAAGGCCGAGAAAGATGGCAAGCCCGTGGCGAAGCCCCTTGAGGTCGGCGGCAAGCCCGTCAAGGCGGAGACGACCTTCACCCCCGAGAAGTCCGACGGCACCGCCAACGTGACCTTCCGGTTCAGCTCCCGCGACATCGAACCCGGCACCGAGCTGGTCATGTTCGAGTCCCTTGAGCGCGGCGGCAACGTGCTCGCGACCCATGAGGACATCGGGGACGTTAACCAGACCGTCACCGTGACCGCCCCGGCAATCTCGACTTCCGCACGCGATGCCATCGACGGCGACAAGGATGTGGTCGTGGACGATGTGACCACGGTCATCGACACCGTGGAGTACCGGAACCTCGTCCCCGGCAAGGAGTACACCCTGAACGGCAAGCTCCACTTCAAGAGCAACGGCAAGCCCCTGATGGTGGGCGACAAGCCCGTCACGGGCCAGACCACCTTCACGCCCGAGAAGGCCGACGGCAAGGTCGAGGTGACCTTCACCTTCGACTCCCGCGACCTTGAGGACAAGACGGACATCGTGGTCTTCGAGAGCCTTGTGCGCTCCGGCACCGAGATTGCATCCCACGCCGACATCGACGATGAGAACCAGACCGTCACCGTGACCCATCCTGAAATCGGCACCACCGCCGTGGATGGCGCGGATGGCGACAAGAACGTCATCACCGATGACACCACCGAGGTCATCGACACCGTGGAGTACACGGGCCTCATCCCCGGCAAGGAGTACACCTTGAAGGGCACCCTCCATGTGAAGGTGACCGATGAGGAGGGCAAGGTAACGGAGAAGCCCCTTGAGGTGGACGGCAAGCCCGTCACCGCTGAGACCACCTTCACGCCCGAGAAGGCCGACGGCAAGGTCGATGTGGTGTTCCACTTCAACTCCCTGACCATCCCCCACGACACGGAAATCGTGGCCTTCGAGTCCCTTGAGAAGAACGGCGTCGAAATCGCCGCCCATGCGGACATCGAGGATAAGGCGCAGACCGTCACGGTCAAGCACCCGTTCATCACCACCTCCGCACTGGACGGCATCGACGGCGACAAGAACATCGTCACCGATGACGAGACGGTCATCGTGGACACCGTGAAATACTCCGGCCTCATCCCTGGCAAGGAGTACACCTTGAAGGGTGCCATGCAGGTGAAGAAGTCCGATGAGGACGGCAACCTCACGGCGGAGCCTCTTGAGGTGGATGGCGAGCCGGTGACGGCTGAGACCACCTTCACGCCTGAGACCGCCAGCGGCGAGGTCGAGGTGACCTTCACCTTCGACTCCCGCACCATCGCCGACAAGACGGACATCGTGGTCTTCGAGTCCCTTGAGCGCACCGGTGTTGAAATCGCCAGCCATGCGGACATCGAGGACGGCAAGCAGACCACCACGGTCACCCGTCCGCAAATCGGCACTACCGCGCTGGACGGCCATGACGGCGACAAGAACGTCGTGACCGACGGCAAGACCACGGTCATCGACACCGTGGAGTACAAGAACGTCATCCCCGGCAAGACCTACACCTTGAAGGGCAGCCTCCATGTGAAGGTGACCGACGAGGAGGGCAACGTCACGGAGAAGGCTCTTGAGGTGGACGGCAAGCCCGTCACCGCAGAGACCACCTTCACGCCCGAGAAGAGCGACGGCAAGGTCGAGGTGACCTTCACCTTCGACTCCACCGGCATCCCGCAGGACACCGAGATGGTCGCATTCGAGAGCCTTGAGAAGAACGGCGTCGAGCTTGTGGCCCACGCCGACATCGAGGACGGCAAGCAGACCACGACCGCCCATGTGACGGGCATCTCCACCACGGCCACCGACGGCCTCGATGGGGACAAGAACGTCATCGCGGATGCGGAGACCACCATCACCGATGATGTGACCTACGAGAACGCCCTGACCGGCATCGGTTACACCATGACCGGTATCCTCATGGATGCCGAGACCGGCCTTCCCATCCTCACGGGCGATGGCAGCGAGAAGTACACCGAGACGGATGTCGCGGCGTTCATGCAGCAGCTCCTCGACGTGCTCGGACTCTCCGCGCAGGATGAGGATGAGGGTATCGCCGACATCGTGGTCTCCGATGAGGTCTCCAAGGACGGTTCGGTGAAGAAGTCCCAGACCGTGCGCGTCCATGCGGACGGCACCTTCGAGGTCATCGACACCACCTATGAGACCGATGAGGACGGCCTGACTTCCGCCACCGTGGACGCATCCGGCAAGGTGGGCTACGATGCCCTGACCGATGAGCAGAAGGAAGCCGTCTCCGACGTGGCCGTGCTCAAGGACTCCGGTATCGTGCTCAACTACTCCGCCACCGGCGAGCTGCCGGTGTCCATCGACATGGATGCCCTCGGCAAGTTCATCGCCGACAACGAAGACCTCATCTCCCATCTGGTCTACCAGACCGCCGAGTTCACCCCGGAGAAGTACGACGGCACCGTGACCATGGACTTCCACTTCAACGCCAACGATGTCATCGACCGCCTCGGCGGAGAGACCAAGGACATCGTGGTGTTCGAGGTCATGTCCAAGAACGCGGTCGCGGATGAGGAGGGTTCCGCCCCCGTCATCGTCGCCTCCGAATGCGACCTCGATTCCGAGGAGCAGACCGTGAACCTCGTGCCCACCGTCATCGGCACCACCGCCACGGACAAGTCCGACGGCGACCACACGCTGATGGCCGGTAAGGATGCGGTAATCACCGACCGCGTGACCTACGAGGGCCTGATTCCGGGCAAGGAATACACCCTCAAGGCGACGCTCATGGACAAGAAGACCGGCGAGATGCTGTCCATCAACGACCAGCACGTCACCGCCGAACTCAAGTTCACGCCCAACAGCCAGAACGGCACCATCGACATCGACCTCGGCAAGTTCGACGCCTCCTCCCTTGACGGCCACGACCTCGTGGTGTTCGAGGAGCTGTACAAGCAGACCGAACAGGGCAACGAGGCCACCGAGGTTCTGGTCGCCGAGCACAAGGACATCGACGATGAGGGGCAGACGGTCACCGTGACCACCACGCCTCCCGGCGGGTTCTTCGGCAAGACCGGCGGCAACGACTTCTTCATCGTGGTCTCCATCGCGGCACTCGCCGTGCTCGCGTGCGGCTGCGCCTACTACGGCATCAAGAACCGCCGCGCCGCGAAGGCCGAGGATGCCGCAGCCGATGAAGGCGACGACACTGACAACGGGGATGTCTCGGGCGACTCCGAGGCCTAACCCACTGCACATGCTGCGGGCGCTCCGTCCATGCGAATGGGGAGCGCCCGCCCTATCCCAGAAAGGGGGACATCCATGGATGACAAGAACCGTCTGAACGACGGAGAGAAACCGCAGACCCCCGCCGACCGCGAGGCCAAGGCCAAGCGTCGCATCCTCGTCGGTATCGCGACGGGTGCCCTGCTCGTCGCCGGTCTCATCACCGGCGGCATCTACCTGTCCGGCAGGCAAGGCGGCACGCCCGCAGCTCCCGGCTCCGGCACCCCGACCGGCCAACAGGAGCAAGTCGATGGCGAGAAGCCCTGCGAGCACGACTGGACGGTCACCTACAAGACGGTGCATCACGACGCGGTGACCCACACCGAGAACGTCCCACCGGTCTACGAGACCAAGACCAGCTACCACACCGTGTGCAACGACTGCCAGCAGACCATCGACGGCATCGCCGATGCGCATATCAAGGACACCGGTCACTCCGGGTACTCCACCAACGTGCCCATCACCGGCGAGGTGCTGGTAAGCGAGGGCTTCACACGCGAGGTCACCGATTCCCCGGCCTACGATGAATCCGTGCCGGACAAGCTCGTCTGCACGCTCTGCGGCGAGGAGAAACCGGCGACTGCCGAGTAGCGACCCTCTCCTTTTCAAGACCCGGCATCCTGCAATCGGGGTGCCGGGTCTTTCTCATGGAGACGATTCAAAAGCCAGAAACGACGGATGATATGATTAGAAGCTAGGAGGTGAACGGAATTGAAGAAGAGAACGAAATCGCGCATAGCTTTCGCGGCCTCAGCTGTCTTCCTGCTGAGCGCCGCAGCGATGTTCGCCTTCCTCCTCTATTGCAGGCAGGCGGCGCATACACCGCCCTCGCCAGACGCGGCGCACGAGTCCATGGTGGAGGACGGCGATGGGTTTCCTGCGGTCGATTGGGATTACTGGCAGGACATCAACCCGGATGTCATCGGCTGGGTCACCATCCCCGGCACCACCGTGGACTCCCCCATCCTTCAAGCTCATGGAGACGCCCCCGGCTATTACCTCAAGCACGACGTGTACGGCAACTACAACCCAGCCGGTGCCATCTACCTTGATGCTGATTGCGAGGAACTGGGGCTGTCCAGCCGCAACGCCGTCATCTTGGGGCATCATTTCTGGAACGACAAGAAGGTGGCCCCAATGGGTACCGTCGCCGATTATAAGGATGTAGACTTCGCCCGCGAGCACGCCCGCGTGCTCATCCAGACCCCGACCGCGAAGATGACCTACGAGGCGCGGTTCGCGCAGATAGTCAACGGGCGCGAGCGCAACAAGCGCATCGACTTCGAGGGCGAGTCGGACTTCCGCGCATGGTACGGCGAATCTCGTGAGAACGCCGCCATGGTGCTCGATGCCGAGACGGAGCCGGAACAGGTCATCTCGCTCGTCACCTGCTCCTACAACATCTGGGTCGATAACGAGCGCACCGTCCTCGTCACGAGTATGCAAGAAACGGCCAAGAATCAAGCCGAAAATACGCAAATCGCACCAGACGCATCCTGAGCCTTCTGGCGGCAATCCGACATACGGCTGGCATCAGTGTAGACCCGCCCCTCTCAACGCCCCGCAGACGCGATTCTGCGGGGTCGTTTTTTCCTGCAACCTTTTGAAAATCGGCATCAGGTCGCCGCCCATATGCGTTGATATAATGATGTCATCGGTTGACGCGGAAAGGACTGAAATGAAAGAGCAGAAGAAATCGAAGTCGCTTGAAATCGTGGAGAAGCAGCGTGCGCTCGTGGTCGAGAAGATTATCGAGGACATGAAACGCGACGGACTCCACTGGTCGGAACCCTACATCCCCTCACTCAGCCCGCACAACCCGGTATCCGGCACGGTGTATCAGGGCGGCAACCGCTTCCATCTCGGTTTCGTGGGCTACATGCGCGGGTTCACGGACAACCGCTGGTGCACATTCAACCAGATTCGCGATAGCGGCTGGCACCTCAAGAAGGGAGCCAAGGCCGCGCTCATCGAGAAATGGCGCGAGTTCTCCATCAAGGAGGAGAACGAGGACACGGGTGAGAAGGAGGTCACCGGACACTACCTGCGCTGCGTCGGCTACTGGAACGTCTTCAACGCAAGCGAAATCGAGGGCATCCCCGCCCCACCGGTACCGGAGCATGTGAGCGACCGCACCGCCGCCATCGCGGACGACCTCATCCTCTCCTCCCGCTGCCCCATCGTGGAATCCATGCGCTATCAGGGGAGCGCCGGTTACGCCCCCGGCTCCGACCGCATCCTCATCGCCCCGCGCGAGACCTTCCTTTCAGATGAGACGTTCACCCGCGTGCTCCTGCACGAGATGACCCATTCGACCGGGCACCCATCCGCCCTCAATCGCGGCTGCAACACTGACTTCGGAAGTCCCGAGTACGCGCAGGAGGAGCTTGTGGCCGAACTCGGCTCCCTTTTCCTCTCCGCAGACCTCGGCATCCAGAGCGTCGATTACGAGGGGGCGCACTACGAGAACCACGTCTCCTACCTGCAATCGTGGATGCACGCGCTGGAAGACGACCCATCCTACCTGTTCAAGGCTGCGGCAAAGGCCGACAAGGCGGGCACCCTCATCATCGGGCGCTACAACGATGTCTTGGAGAAGCGCCGCGACCGCGACGTGGAACGCGCACCTGAGAAGGTGTCCCTCAAGGGAGAAGTCGCGGCCATGAAGGGCGCGTCGAAGAGCCATGATGAGCAGGCCAAAGCGCCTGAAATCGCGGTCTCCGCGCGGTAGAAAACAGTTGTGGAAATGGCTAAAATGTAGTATAATAGTAGTGTAGAAAGCTATCAACCTTTAGATATAGGAAGGGACTAAGAGAGAGGTGAAGTAGGATGAAGTATCGCACGATTGAGGGCGGTTACAAGGTGCCGGTGTTTACAAAGGAATGGAAAGCGATGTGGTTCATGCTGGGCATGTTCTTCCAGATATTCGCCCCCTTTTATGCCGTTATCTATTATGCTATCCGGTTTCCGCAAATCAAGACGGTAAGGGAAGTCGCGGCAACATGGGCGACACGTGGCTTATTCGCGATGGTCGGCATCCTAGTATGTGTTGGCTGTATTCTCTCTTTGCTAAGTTGATTACACCATTAGGAGGAAACATATGCTTAAAGTGAATGAACCGATACCGTGGAGCTTCACCATCGAGTTTGACGAGGAGAAGGCGAAGCGCAACGGATATGACATCGAGACCCTGTACGATTACGTCGGCAGGAACGTCTCTCGGTACGGATGTGTCCGCATTGCGCAAGGGACTTGGAAGGCGGCTGACGGTGATGAGGTCGAGTCGCAGTGCCTCGCGCTATCACTGCTGTCCAGAGCAGGATGGGTCATGCGCAACATCAAGTCCATGACCGCCTTCGAGGACGACTGCGATGAACAAGTTGATTACCTTGATGTTCTGCGCCGTAACAATCCAGAGCGCTTATACGCATGACGGCGATGATGCACCATGTCGCACAAACGCAAGGCGTTCAATTTCGATTTGGATAACGGGAAGTTGGAGGAGTTATATCCCTCTCCTTCTGGCAGTACCACGAGCTACAACAACGCATGGCTGAAAATCAAGGCTTTCATGGAGGCAAACGGATTCGAGCACTCCCAGTATTCGGGATATGAATCCATCCATGGAATGTCCTATGCCGACGCGTTCTCAGTTTTGGAGAGACTGCAAGAGACGTTTCCATGGTTCAGAGAATGCGCCAAGGTCGCCTCTCTCACTGAAATCGGCAAGCGCCATGATGTCCTTGAGCACCTTGACCACATCAAAGATGAGGTGGAACCTCAAAATGAGCCTGAGCCTCATGTATCCCTTCAATCTGAAATGAAGGTCATGAGGGAGGCGGCAAGGGCATTAGAGAGCAACAGTGGGCGAAATCAAGGACCGCAGGTAAAGAACAATGAACGATGATGAGTAAGCGAGGTGAGGAAAGATGAAATACGAGATGCTTGATGGGCGTTACAAAGTTCCCGTACTGACAAAAGAATGGAAGGCGATGTGGTTCGTTCTAGGAATGTTTTTTCAATACATCGCGGTCATCTACGCCCTCATCTTCTATCGTCTAAAATATAGAAATTTGCCGACTGTTGCAAAAGTTGCAACCAAATGGTCTGCTATCGGCTCATGGCTAATGTTCGGAACTGTGCTTTGCGGATACTTTATTTTCGCCCTATGCCATTAACTAGTTGATGCTCTGACAATAAAGCCCCGGCTCAAACCGGGGTTTTTTCTCGCGCATAACCGGCGCGGAGCCGCTGTCAACGGGAGCGTGGAATACCGGAGCCTTGGCGAGGATATGCCGCGAAAGCCCGTTTACAGGAGGCTCACGGGGAATCCTCTCGGTGAAGGAAAGGAGGTCACCTGCTTTCCCTGCCCTCCGGCGAGGACGGGTTCGGGTGGAACCCGAGATACGGGTCAAGGGACGCGTCCCTTGCGGGGTTCGGGGTGGAATCCCGAGATGGATTGACCAAAGACTCCGGTGAATTAAATATCACAAGCACGACGAAGCCCCCGGCTAACGGGGGCTTCTTTCATTGAAATACTCTGCTTGATGATGTTAATTCAAGGAGAAGATGACGGCTACTTAGTAGCAGGACATCCAGAGCACTTGTAGGTAGTAATAGTCTCGTCCCATGCAGGGGAGACCTCCTTAGTCTCGTCCCATGCAGGGCTTGTTACTTTCCATTCTGAGTGATAACCTCCACAGCTACCATCACCATTAAGGAAGGAGTCGTTGATATGCCCCCACGGGTCACCTGTGATGTTTGCGCCACAGTTATTGCAAATATATATTTCCTCCGTTATTGCATCGTGATGGATGGTCTGGTATTGCGCATCGTGATGGATGGTCGTTGTCTGCGGTACCCAGTTATGGGTGTGTTCAGAATCACCACCGTTACCTGAGCCGCCGGAGCTAGAACCACCGCCGCCCTGATTCTGGGTGTCTGAACCGCCTCCGGCGTTAGTAGTATCATCTCCACCGCCGTTATCCGGCTTAGCATTCCCAGCACCCTCGGTGTTGTCTTCCTCCGCCTTCTGGCTCTCCTCCTCGACCTTCTCCTTGTCGGCGTTCGGGTTTGCCTTGGCGTTCTCCTTGACCAGCGCGATGACCTTGATGCCGTTCGCGCCGGTCAGGGTCTCATCGCCCTTCTTCACGGCGTCGCCGACGGACTTCACGATGGCGTTGAGCGCATCCGCGTCGGCCTTGTCAGCCGCGATGGGCTTGAACTCGAAGGGCAGCTCATCCCCCGCGTCCTTCCCATCCTTGTCTTCGGCCTCGGACTTCACCTTGACGGTCTTGGGAACCTCGTAGATGGAGCCGTCCTTGTCCACGGGGCTGATGAAGGAAACCTCGTACTCGCCCTCCGCTGGCACGTCGAGTGCATGCGGCTCGTTCGCGTCGTAGGCGTGGTAGTAGTCTACCTTCTCCTCCTTGTTCACGATGTGGGCGATGACCGGCGAGGACTCGCCCTTCACCCAGCCGTCCGCCTTGGCACCGAGCTGGATGACCTGCTGCTCCTGCTTCTCAGTCTGCTCGATGGGCGTAGGCTCCTTCGGCTCCGGCTTTTGCGAAGCCGCGTACCAGACACCGCCTCCGATGAGGGCGATTGCCAGCAGCCCGCCGAGTCCGGCCAACACGGCCTTCCTCTTGTCGAACTCATGGCCGAAGAGCACGATGGTACTTTTCTTCCCAACCTCCTCCCCATCGGCGGGAACGTGCGGCATCTGCTGCGTGCCCATCTCCTGCTTATCCTTATCGAAATCCTTCTTGTCTTCCATGACCAATCTTCCTTTCAATCCCACGCCGTCCGGTCGGCGCTTTCTTTAACCTGAACTTATATGTATGCTCCCGCATCATCCGCACAGGATGTAATCACTTCTTATGAGAACATCTGCCAGACGATGTGGACCAAGATGAACAGCACGAGCATGAGCGCCGTCCACTTGAGGAAATGGAACATGCGGTCGGGCAGGGTGACCATCGCAAGGCGCTCGATGCGGCGCTTCGACTCCAAGACCATCGTGTCGATGGCCTTCTTGCTGCGCTCCGTCGCCTCCTCAAGGTTGTGCAGGGTCATCTCACGCGCCTCCTCTTGGGCCTTGTTGACACCGTTGAGCGCGGCCTGCTCTGCGGAATGGGTCTCGTCCTTGGCGCTGTTGTACAGCTCCTCGACCCTATCGACCAGATTGCGCATCTCGTAAAGCGTCTGGTCCATCTTCTTCACAGCGCGTTTATTGTCCAGTCTGAAACCGGCAACCTCCTCACGTAGCTTGATGACCACCCCCACGATGTCATCCTCTACTAGGTCGCTATCGGCATCCGCCAACTTGCGCCCCGCAGCACGCGCATCGCGCACCTCCTCGGCAAGATGGATGACTCCGCTCATCGGCGGCTCTGTCCTATCATCTTCATCGACTTCCGGCTTCCTCAGATGCCTTGGCGCATGTCCACCGCCACGAATATCCTCATTGTCCAGTGCCATGTGTTTAACCCTCCTTCTCGCCCACCAGTCTGGTGCGGGTGTGGAAATCATCGCTTATAAGGCTGGTGCGCATGAAGTTCTGCAAGGCATCGGCCACGGTGATGGCGGTCTGGCCGTCATCGCACTGAGCTACGCAGCACCAGTTGCCCGGTCGATGCTCCAACGCATGGGCACGGCGCACCTCCACGACCCACTTCTCCGTCGCCTGCTCCTTACTCATAGAACTCCTCCTGCTCGTCATAATCCTCGCAACTGATGTATTCCGGGCAGTTGGACGGGTTTATGCGGCATCCATCCAAATCAGGGTATTCGCATCCCAGATTTCTGCCGAGCCAATGGGCGCAATCCGCCTCTCTGCATTCATTGTCAGCCATTCGTTCTCCTTTCCAAGCAATAGTATTATACCATACTATATCAATAGTAAACTACTTTTCTCCAATTTTACCTAGCTCCGACCGAAGCTCGAAGATGTTCGCCAAGATGAAGGCGATGCCGAAGTGGGTCATGGCATCCGACCCCTCGTATTCGCCACTGAGCCATCGCGCTATCGCGATGAGCGCCCAGATGGCGGCTATCGCGTACCAGAGGACGCTCTGGATGAGGTCGCCGTCCACCTTACTCATCGGTGCGGACCTCCCCTGCCTTCCGCATCTTATGCCGCATCACCTGTATGGCACGCACGCTCCTGCCGGTCATGCGGGAGATTTCCCTATCGGGCATATCGTGCTCCATCACCAGCCTCCTCTCCCAGTCCTGCCACCTCGTGTGACGGACATCATCATCGCCGGGGCACAGGGCATAGTTCCTCTCCCGCTGTCGGTTGCGGTACTCCCTTGCCCTCTCGCTGTCCGCGAAGTTCTTCAATGTCTTCGGCATTCACGCCTCCTCGAACTCGCCGCACCAGTCGGCATCAGCGCTGTACACGTCCTCACCCGTGGTACGGTCACAGGTGGTCAAGTGGGCGCACCGCGTGCAGGGGAACAAGTACGCCGCAGAGCACCTGCGGCTGCGAACCAATCCGCAGTGCATGAGGCAACCGCCTGTGCAGAAACATCGCCCATCGGTCAGCCCATCGACCCCGTTGTCTTCCAGCCATTCCGCGACCATATCCACCACGGTCGCCCCGTCCTTATCCATGGACTGCATCTCACCCCTCCCCCATAACACCCGTCCCGCAAAACGGGCAGACATTAAGCGGCAGCTCTGGTTCAGGCTCGATGAGGTCGGCGAGGCGGCGATACGACGCGTCGGCCAGAATGAGATTGAAGTCACTTCGCCGTACACCTATGATGTCCTCAATATCCTGTCCCGTGAACAGAGGCTTGCCGATGTGCTTCCACAGCCGCTCCACCACATCGCGCCGCTCCTTGTCAAACGCCCCTTTCATCACCTCCTTATCAATGGAAGCCGTCGCAGCGGCTCGGGCGTTCCATCGCTGTATCAGCTCATCTATGAACTCGCCGGTCATCTCCGCACCGCAATGGATGCAGGTGATGCCGAACAGAGGTGGCGACTTGCGCGTCGCCGGTCTGACCTTGCCGAGCATAGGTTCACTCCCGCAGAAGGGACAGGGCTTTAAGGCGTGTTTGCTCATATTCTCCACCTTCCTAGCATCAGTTGACATTGAATTGATATTCACCCCAGCTGCCTTCTGGAATATGGATGCGCGTCTCATACTGGCACTCTTGCCCGTATGGGAACTCGATAGGAGACTCAAATAACAACGATGAAGATGACATATACGTGACCTTCTTGTCCTTGATAATCGCGACTCTCTCGACCCGTGCGTCCTCTTTGGAAGAATCGAACAGGACGGTCACTTCGCTTGCGAGATAGCGTTTCTTCTTGTAGCCGCCGTTCCCATCAGCTGTCATCACCGTGTAGTAATCATCTTCACTGATATTACCGTGTACACGATTACCACCCAAGAGCGAGGTGCTACCGCCGAACTCACCAGAGATGTAAGACGTGCCGTCTAATGTCACAATAGGGGTTGACTCCACTATCTCCTCACGCTCGCCCACTTCCTCTATGCTCTTCGACTCCATGCATTCAAGGCTGAATGCTAAGCCCTCAACGAAGATAACACCACCAATGCCAATGACCGCCAAGTAGATGAATCGAGCGACATGCTTTTTGATTTTCGAGTGCCATTTACCGGTATCTAAACCATAGTAGATTGCCGACACAACTGTCAGATAAATCGGGACACCTAGAAGGGCTCCAAGCCCGATATAGCTAAGAGTGCTCTCTAACTGCTCCCACGTCGTGATTTCCATCTCTCTCCCCTATTTCCAGTATCGGAACGGCTCTCGCCACATCCTCATGACCACGGCTCCGATTGCCCTATCCGGGCATATCTCAGCGAACAGCCGCTTCGTCGGCTTCACACCGTCGCGCTCTCACAACTTTTCCAGAACACCCATGGTGACAAGAACCGCATCCAAAGCATCATCTGGCGTGATGAAGTAATCTTTACCGTGAAAGGTCTCCCCATAGATGAAGAGGATACCGGTGGAGGCTTCGCGAATCACCTTGTTCATGATGACCGCTGTGGCATGTGCCCACGCCTACGCCTGCGCTCTTCGATGATGTTCACAGTGCCCCCGCCCTAGTACATGAGAAGCGAGCCGCACTTCGGGCAGAAGGTCGGCACGTCCTCCGCGAGGCTGTCGAACTGCGGCTCGCTGTACTCGTCGAAATCGGTTATGTCCTGCGCGATGACACCTGCCCAACCGCAGTGCGAGCACCAGATGCCATCAACCGGGTTGGCCGAGGACTTATTGGCGGAGTTCACGCGCGGCACGTACCTGCGGCTTTTGAAGCGCGAGGATTCATGGCTGACCTCGATGTGCTCGGGCCACTCATCCTCGCGCCAATTACCGGGAAGAATCTCGTTCAGATACATCAACGCCCCTCTCATAGTCGTGTGTGTTGCTACTATTGTAGCATACCATAAACCCACCAATGTAGAGATGTTGGGTATCTTCACGGGGACGCCACTTAACGCACGTCCGGTCGCTCATGCCCGCGCTCATCCTTGCCCATGGACGGCGCTTCGCGGCGCGGCTGGGTACCGGACCCGCTCGTGCCGCCGCCCTTCTTGGGTTTGCGTGCATAGGGGACCTCGGAAGCCATCTCGACGCGCAGCTCGTCGGCACCGCGACGATATGCGAGCCACAGGCGCTTCACCTCGGGGTCGTCCACGACCTCCTTGGGCGGGCGCTTGAGTTCGAGCTTCGGGAACGCGGCGAGGGCGGTGCCCTCCAAGCCATGCGCCTTCTTGCGGTAATCGAGGTAAGACTTCCGCATCTCCTCTAGGTAAGCATCGCGGATGCCAGTGACACGCTGTCGCTCGGCCTCGACGGCAACGCGCTCTTCGTGCGCTTGTCTTCCCTTCTCGCGAATGTCCGCGACCACGTTGGCGCGAAAAGTCCGGTTAAGGCCATTCTGATTCAAATCGGCATCGAGCTTCGCAAGGGAGAAGGAGTATTTGGAGTTGTCGGTGTCGGTGACGTAGAGCCTGCCCTTACGGAACTGGGTGTCAACGCCCCAGCCTTCAAGCATCTCCCGGTACTCGTAGATGTCCTGCGAGCGCTCCGCCGCGATGCGGCACAGCTCGCGCAGGTTCGTCTTATAGGACTTGCCGCCGCGACCCTCAATCTCCTTTTCCACCTTCGACGGCTGCTTCTTATGGACGGAGGAATTGCGCTCGTCGCGCTCCACCTGCTTCAAGCCCCATGCCTTGTCCATCTTGCGGATGCGGGAGGCACGTTCGACCTTGGCCTTCTGTCCGCGCCCTTCATTGAGGCGCTTTTTCGTCTGGATGTCGGAGCGATTTATGACCATATGAACAGCATAGCGATGGGTCTTGTCCTCCTTGCAATACTCGTTGTGCAGGGCGAAGACCACCTGCTGATTCGGATAGAACTTCGCCGCGTACTCCTTGGCGTAAGCCATGCACTCCTCTGGTGTGAGCTTGCCGCCGTTGATGTCACATTCATCCGGGAGGAAGGCGAGTATCTGATGGTACATAATCGTGTTCCTCGACTGCCTCAACTCGCCGGTCTTCTTGTCCCGGACCATTCGCGATGCCTTATCGTGACCGAAGCGCCTACGCGTGGTTTCCATGAAAGTCGCCCAACGCTTAATGTTGGTGCATCCATCCATGTTCTGGGAATCACGGAGGAGAACCTTCTTGTCATCGTTGATGTAGGCACGGAGGTTGCGCTGATGTCCATTCTCTGTGACGGCTCGCTGCTTGATGATAGTCATGGGTGTTCCTCCTCTCATCTATCATCTTCATCATCTACATATTTCCAATGGCAACCTTTATATTTCTTGCCAGACTTGCATGCTGCGCTTACTCCTCCGCTGTTTGGAGCAGACAGATGTAGTTGTGCCTCCGCCGCTGAGGTGAAGACCTCGCCGCTCTCGACACAGAGTACCCTCTTTGCATTATGCTTGTAATTTGACTCAGCCCCGATGGATTTTGCCACGCGACTGACATTCGAGGTTGACATGCCCAATAAAGCTGCAATCTCCCGATAAGACTTATCGCCTTCTCGGATTAGCGTCTCCGCCTGAGCAATGACTTGCTTCGGAATACGTAAATCTGTCTCAAAACCGTTCTGACGAAGTACCTTTCCGACGGCGGTACCACTGCGTCCAACTGATTTCGCTATCGCAGTAATCGTCATCCCATTATTACGCAGCCTTATAATCTCCTTCTTTTCCTCGTCACTTATGGGTTTCGCCTTTGAATATCTTCTACAACTGCTAGTTAGCCTACGGACATAGGCATAAGCTGCGTCATATTTACAGGCAAGTTCATCTATTGACATACCGGCTTCGTAATCAGCGATGAGATTTTCAATATCAATCTTCTCACGTACAGGTCTAATGAGAGCGGTCATACCCGCCCTTCTTACAATCTCATAGCACTTTTTTGCGTCTATCCCGAATCTTTCAGCCAATTCATATCTAGTATAAACACGGGGGTTCTCAACAAGAAAATCGAGTAAAGGCTTATTGCGTTCTCTTGCACGGTTTAGCTGCCCGTCGAAGTCGAAGCCTATCTCCTCCAAACGGTGTATCTGCTCAGTATTAAGCCTGCCAGCACGATATACATCTCGCAGATAACATATTGTCGAGTTTTTATCCACCTCAGTCATCTACATACTCCCAGTGATAGCCGCGATAACGATTGCCGGAACGACATGCACACGAGACACGGTTGCCATTCACAGAGTTAGGGCTGACGGACTTCTGAGCGTCATGAGCTGACAAGAAGACCTCACCTGTCTCGATACAACGTGTGCGCTTTCTTCCTTGCCGCCAATCGCTTTGTATACCGGCAGCGCTTGCGATACGGTGAACATTAGACCTGCTGATACCGAATCTATCAGCAATTGCCGCCCTACTCACTCCTTCTCTAAGACACTTCTCAATCTCTCCTATATCGGTTTTTGAAAGTTTTCTACTACCCGCTGCAATATCAGCCTCATTTAACACCTTTGCAACTGTGGCAGCATTTCGCCCGACAATATTGGCTATCTCAGTGAGGGACTTACCCTCCAAGCGCAGTGCGCAAATCCGCTCTGCCTCTTTGTTGTCTATAAACTTCGGCAAGGTTTTACCGGCTCTTCTCAGAATGGCTCTTACATAATCTACGGTAATTCCATAACGGACAGCCAAAGCATTTACATCTCGGATGTTCTCGTAGTCATCCAGAAGCCCCGCAATGTTCACGCGACCTCTTACAGGCTTTACTAACTCCTCTAACCCTTGATAACGTATTATTCTGTAACACACATTCCAATCAACATCGAATATATTCGCGATTTCAGAATATGTGTACTCATGCGGATATGTTCTCAAGAGGTCTGCAACTGACTCGCGTAGTGTCACGCCTCTTGCTTTCTGACCTATAAAGTCAAAGCCGATGTCATCCAACCGTCTAATCTGGTCTTCCCCCAACTTACCTTTCTTATATGCCTTTCTTACATCGGAAACGATTTGATTCAGGTTCTTATCTCTCATAGGATGCATCCGTTCTGCGCCGCAACTTCCTCAAGGAAGGCAATCTTATCGTCGATGCTCATCTTCGGATTCAACGCCTCGCGAAGTTCAGCCGCGAGTTCGCGCGGGTCCTTAATCTCGTCAATGACATTAAAATCCTTTGGGTCGTGGATTGGCTTCTCACCACATTCCGTCATCTCACCATACGCGCGTTCCAAGCGCTTCTGCATCCCAGTGATGCCGCCGAGTGAGCCGAAGTTGTTGCAGAGGTCGAACACAAGCGGTGTGCCGTTACCGCCAGAGCTAAGTGCGCGACCGAGCTGCTGATGGAAAATGACAGGCGACTTCGTGGGACGCACCATCACGATTGCGTCGATGCCGCTGATATGCACGGCCTCGTTGAGCTGGTTGATGCAATAGAGCACCTTGAGGGCACCGCTATCATCGTCCTTGAACATCTGGAAGTCCTCTGTGCCTGCGGTCGGGTCGGCGCTGGTCGTCTTATAGACGTGGATGTTCTCGTTCACGCCATGGAACCATTCATGGCTCAATGCCATGAACTCTTGCAGCTTCTCATTGTTCGGGCAGAACACGATTATCTTCGCATCGCTTTTCTTCAAGTGCTTCGCGATGGCCGCGTCAACTCCTCCGGCATCTTGCAGTGAGCGACGCAGCTCCTCGTACTTCTTCGTGAACTTCGAGTATTTCTTCTTGTCCTTGACCTTCTCGATGGAGACCTTCAACTCGCCCAACTCCTTGGGCGCGTCGTAGAGCGCGATGATGTACTTCGGGATGGGTAGGATTCCGCGAAGCCAAGCCTCCTCAAGCTCCATGCTGCTTGCGATGTTGCCCTCGAAAATCTCATCAGCCATATTGCGCCCGTCATCCGAGAAGCGGATGGGGGTCGCGCTGAAACCGAGCAGTTTGGCGTCGGGGCTGCCGTCGATAAACCACTGGACACCCTTGCTCCACTCCGGTGCCCCGCAATGATGGAACTCGTCTAGGATGATGTAGTCGTACTGTAAAGTTACATGCTCGCTCCTTGCATGTACCATCGCAGCGGAGTACGTCTTGAATTGCAGGTTATCGGGATGGAAGCCCGATGCTATCTTCTCAAGGTTGTCCATCTGGTCGATGAACATGTAGTCGTTCGTGCCGAGAAGCAGGAAACGCTTATCGGGGTTGTCCTGAACCAGCTTCGCGATGATGACGAACTTGCCCGTGCCCGTCGGCTGGATGACGCAGGCGCGGTCGCTCTGCGAGAGCATATCGCGCAATTTGTCATAGGCAATCTGGTTGTGCGGGTAAAGCTCAATTTGAGAGTTCATATTAGTTGTCCTTCCCATTCTCTCGCTGAAACTTGCTAATCATCGACAACCTCCCAGTGAAATCCACCAGCTTTGTTGTTTATAGCGCGATAGATTTCCCTGCGGTCAATCCCCGTCTTCTCCATCGCCTTCCTCGTGCTCTCGAATACCTCACCAGTCTCGATACAACGAACTCTTACCCGAGCCTTTCCCCGTGGATGGTCGAAGAACTCATCGGATGGTTGCGGTTTCTCGGCATAGAAATAGTGATGCCCCCGTGTGGCATGTCCTTTTGTCACCGCATTGTAAAGAGTCGAACGGGGAACTCCGATGGCCCTTGCACACTCATTGAATGACTCGAACTTCTCGCCAGTCTCCAAACAGATGACAGGTTGTGTCTTTATCATTCTCATCCTTTCGTAAATCGTCGTTTATGTAAGTCAGTATTTAGGACTCATCACTATCGCCATCGCTGAAATCATGGGCTGTGATATAGACCTTATGCCTTGTTGCCTCTTCGCAAAGTTGACCGAGCACATCTGAGACTTTCAAAAACATATCACCCTCACGCGTCAAAACGCGAAAGGTCTCCTCCGCGTTGTAGACATCCACACCGTATGTGTTCAGAAATTTCATGAGCTGGTTCAGGTTCACGCCCTGCTTATGCAACTCGGTCGCAATCTCCTCGATGGGTCCTACATCAATCATCGTGATATTCAGATTATCGGAATGGATGAGTGCCGTGCGGACATATTCTGAAACCGTCATCCCCAATTTGGCAGCCTTGCGTTTGATGATTTCCCTTTCCTTATTTGTCACACGGACTTTCAGCCATATATCTCTGTTCGACAAACTCTTCTCCTCACTTTCATAAAACGGAACTTCTGAAACGGTGCCGCCGCCGTTTCCAAGTTCTGGGATTGCGAAAAGCCGCCTTTTCGCTGGTTGGAGAACGGTGGTCAGGTCCCTATCTTTAGGTACCTGATTATCGGTCGAGAACCCCCTTTCGGGTAGGCTCCTAAAGCCGTCCGAAAGCAAGATGGAAGGGTGGTTCAAATGCGGTTTTACCGCGTTTGTGGCCACACTTCCTACATCTTGCAACTCGAAGAGCGACCTTGGTCGGTGAGCACTGCTATTGTAGCAGTGCGAGAGCCTTCCCGGACGGGAAATAGGGGTGCCGCCGCCCCTATTTTCTGGCCGGGAAGGCGGTGTCTCCCGGAGCTTGCGGAGGGAGACAGGAAGGTGGGGTGCCGCCGCCCCACCTTCCTCAGATTTGCGAAACGCAGACACATGATTTTGTTTTTCGGACTTGGCAGTCATGTATTTTCAGACGCTCGCGAATGGATGGATGCACTTTGCCTTGGCATGGGAACGCCGCCCCGCGAATCGGCAATCGTGTGATTCTCAAAATCGGTCGCGCCGTTTTCTGGATGGCGGTGAATCGAAAATCTCGAAGGGCGATGATGCGAGGCGGCGAATCTCAGAAGATGGTTTCAGGCCACGGGTCTAATCGAAATTGGAAACGTACCAACGGCCATTCTCGACCACGATGCTGCTCCTGCCGAAATCGACATCGACAAAGATACCATCATCCTCGATGACGCGAATGTCCACGCCGTCGAAGAAGTCATAGTAGCCAACGATGTCGCTGTGAAGCTCATCCACGCACATGTCGCAGACGACCTTGCCGTTGGACTTATCGTAGATGAGGAACCCATCGTACTTCTCAGGGTCGGTGACGTAGGTGTCGAAGTCGATGATTCCGTTCTCGGTCTTCTCTGCGAAGCTGTTCAACATGCCGATGATGAAGACGGGTGCGTAATCGTGGAACATGCGATGTCCTTTCAGAATCAACCTGTTACTTGTCGAGGGCTTCGGCGAAGACGCAGCAGCGGTAACCCGCGCTCGACATGTCGCCCTCCTTGGGCGGGTCGTTGTGCTTGTAGAGCACAGCACGCCTTCCGGGCCAGTAGTCCGTACCGTCATCGTTCTTCTTGGCCCACAGCCATTCGGTCACCTTGCCGTATCGGAAATCTCCGATGAGCGGAGACGGAATCGTCTCGTCCTCGTCCTTCCCGAACGTGCGGTAGGTGATTTCGTATTTGTCGTAACCGGTCTTCGTGGAGACACGCTTCACGCCGACGATGGTGCAGTGAATCTTGGTCGCCATCGCCACGCGATAGGCTAGGTTGTTCTCATCCTCGGCATCGACGATTGCCCTTGCGCATAGACCTACTTCTACGGGTCTGGGTTGACGGCCCTTCTCGATGGCGGCGGTCATATAGGCCATCGGAAGAATCTCGCGATAGCGTTGGTCGGTCATCTTGTTCTTGCGCTCGTCCATATTGCGTCTCCCTTCATCGCGGACGGCTGATATGGGAAACCGCCCACACGGGCGGCTCCATATTCCTACTTCAACTTCGCGACCAACTCGACGATTCCCTCGCGCTGTCGGCTACCGAGACCCTGCACGCGTCGGTTCTCCGCGATGCCGAGCTTGCGCATGATGTCATCGGCCTTCGCCTTGCCGATGCCGGGGATGCACATCAGGAACTCGTGGACGCGGATGCGCTTGGCGCGGTCATCATCGAGGGCGTCGGCAAGGGAAAGCTCCCCTTTCCTCACGAGGTCCTTGAACTCCATGCGCTCGCGCCGCGCAGCCAAGGAGCGCTCAAGTGCGGCCTTGCGCTTCTCCTCAGTCATCTCGGGCAGGTGGTTGTCGTTCTCCATTTCTATCTCCTTACTCTCCGGTCTTGCCGGTTCGCTTATTCTCAGATGCCGCCTTGCGCAAACGCCAGCGACGGTTCGAGATGGACTTCATCGAGCGCTTGATGATTGGTGAAAGCTCGCTATCGGGAATCCTTTGGATGAGAACCAACTTATCCTCGTCATCCGTCCACCTTCGCCGCTCGTACTTGAAGGCGGTCTGTGCGTAGTAGCGCTTGTGCTCGGCGCGTTTGCGGTCATGCCGCTCCGATGCGCTCAGTCTTTTCCTCACATCGCACCTCCCATTATGTGGCGGCGATGAGGGCGAGCCTCACGCTCTTGAATCCGACATCACCGGTACACACAATCTGAACCGCAATGTCCTTCAAATCGCAACCAGCGTATCGAGCAAGTGCCCGTACCGCGTCGGTCTGCTCCTTGGCGATGTAGCCCATGTGACCGAAGAACTCTCCACGCGCAAGGACCTCGATTGCCTGTGGGTCGAACTTGTTCTTCGGTTCCGGTTTCAGCTGCGCATAGGTGTTCATGTACCCTTGCACCGCATCACGACGCTGACAGGCTTCTACTTCCCGCCAACGTGCCGTCATATCTTCTCCGAACGCACACCCACGCGCCGTGGCCGCAAGGATGTACACATCGCCCGTTGGGTTGGGGACTTTGATGATGCCTTCATCCAAAACCTCGACGGCCATCTCTACGCCGTCCACTTCTTGACCTCGACCACATCGTAGGTGGCAGCGAAACCGCTGGCCTTCGCGCCGAGGGTGAGCGCGTCGCAGACGGCCACCGCCTTGTCGAACGACTCGCACCACGCGACGGCCGCGCCGCCGACCACCATCACGACGTAAATCTTATCGAGCTTCGCATCTGCCGTTGTCGCCATGTCGGCTCCTTTCGCTTCGTCCTTCTTGAACGGTTCCGTGTATGCAGGTTTCTCTTTCGGCTGTTGCGCCTTCGCCTTGGGCCGCACCTTCTCCTTCATCGCCTCCAAGATTCGCGCGTCCATGTCGGCGCACCAATCGGTGTAGGCCTTGATGGCGTCCTTGTTGGTGGCGCAGTTGAACATGCGTCGGTCCATCTTGCCGTCGGGCATCTGGTACGTGCCCATGTACGTCGCCCCATGAGTCGGGCCGTAGAGCTTCCCGCGTCCGCCCTGTTGGTTGAATATGGGCTTATCGGGCTTCGACATCCTTCTCCTCCTTCACCTCGACCGCGACGCCCTCCTCGGCGGGCACGAGCCATGTGCGCCACTTGGAGACGACCACGCCCCCCTCGCGATAGGCAGCGCGGAAGTTGCAGACGACGCATGTGCGCCCATCGCCCCCGCGTGCTACGCCGATGACCGTACCCAGACCGAACTTCTGGGAGAGGATTCGTCCACCGATGTGATAGCGGTTCCCGTAGGCATCGCGGGGGAGCGCATGGATGTACTTGTACACCCCGATTCGCTTTCCCATCGCGCACCGCCTACGCGAACTCGGCTTCGAGGAGGCGGTTGATGAGGACGGTCATGTTCTCACCCGTCTCCACCTTGTGATATTGGAGCTTCGTGTGCATGGACTTCGGGATGCGGACGTTGATGCACACCAGCTCATCGACCTCCGGCTGCGCGTGCTGGATGGAGGCCTGCTGGCGCTTGGACTTCTTCGCGGAGGCCATGAAGGCGTTGCTGTTGTTAGACATACTTCTTCTCCTTCTCGTTGATGATGGAATCTGCCAGCTCCTCAAGAGCCGGGATGACGTGGCTGTGCGGGCTGTGCTCCGCGACCGACTTGCCCTCGGCTGCGGCCTGCGAGAGGGCGACCGCGCGGGGCACCTTCGCGATGACCGGCACCTGCTCGGACTCAAGGAACTCCACAAGCTGCTTGTCGAGCTTGCCGAACGCGTAAAAGTTGTTGACCACGAGGCGGATTGCCGCACCCGTGCCGGAGTCCTTGGCGATTTGGTAGGTGCGCATGGTCGGCTCCACATCGCGCGTGCTCGGGAGCATGGGGATGAGGATGACGTCGGCGGCGCGGCACCAATCGCCCATGCCGTCGTTCAAGACGCCCGCCGTATCGACAATCTGGTAATCGCAGGACTCGGCGTAGTCCGGGTCATCGCAGACCTCGTGGACGGAGCCGCCCTGCGGGTCGGTGGATACGAACGCCACCGTGGAGCCTCGGCGCTCAAGCGCGAACGCCAGCTCGTCGGCGAGGGTGGTCTTGCCGACACCGCCCTTCTGGTTGAGGAACAGAATCGTGAACATATACATCAGTCCTTTCATGTCTTGATTCATGAGTCGCTTAATCAGCGAGGCCGCTCTTGCGGTATTCCAAGCAAAGGGCGCGAACCGTCACGGCGTAGATGGTGAGCAGCGCGGTGAACAGGAACGCGACCGCGAGCACTTCGGGTGCGCTCAGGCCGATATAGCAGCCCAAGGCGAGGGAGACGATAGCGCCCATCGGTGCCGCAGCGGCCACCATGATGGCGAGGCCCCCGTCGATGGGGCGCGGGTTCCGGGCCATATGCCCTCCCTTGGACTTCATCCACATCACTCTCCCCACCAGTCATCGGCCCCGTCGGGGTCGGCGGCCTTCGCAGCCTTGCAGAACGCGAGGGCGAAAAGGAGCAGGACGGCGACCATCGCCATCGCCGCCACGGACCAGACCCAACCGCCCAGACGCCATGCGAGCGCGGCGATTGCCGCAAATTCCACGAGGATGGCAGCCGAGACCCCGTATTCCACCATTCCGACCTTGACCTTATCCGAGATAGCCATATGCGGGACCTTTCATAGATGTCAGACTTGGAACGAGATGAGGATGAAGATGAGCGCGAGGAGGGCGAACAGGGAGATTCGCAGCATCCGTGCGCGGGTCATCCTCCTCCGCGCGAAGATGTAGGCGGCGTCGTGGGCGATGCCGGATGCCGCGAGCACGACCGCCAGCATCAGGGACGCCCAACCGACCGCGAATAGGACGGGTCTCACGACCGGACCTAGAACGGGATGTCCTCGTCATAGAGGTCGAGTTCGGGTTCGGGAACCGGGGCGGGTGCCGCGTGGGACGGCTCGTAAGGGGTCGCTGGCGCGTCGCCTGTCTGCTCGCGCTTGCCGCCGCTGAACTCAAGCTGGTCAACGATGACGCTCAGCTCATGGCGCTTCTCATCGTCCTTGACCCACTGCGAGTAGCGCAGCTTGCCGTCGATGGTGACCTTGGTGCCCTTCAAGAGGTACTTGGACAGCTTCTCGGCGCGGGTGCCGAACAGGGAGCACTTGACGAACACGGGGGCATCGACGTACTCGCCCTCGGCGTTCTTGCGCTTCTCGTTGACCGCGACGGTGAACCCCGCGACCGCGAGGCCGCTGGCGGTGACGCGCATCTCCACGTCGCGCGTCAGGTTACCCTCGATGATGACTCGGTTGATTGCCATGCCTGAATCCAATCTACTCGGATGTGACTACCTGCCTTTTCGGCACTACCAATATAGCAAACTACAATGCCAGTATAGTTGAAATGTAGTAACCTCCATATCTTCTACACGCGGCCCGTCTCCCCACATGCCAAGAAGGGAAAGGGGCTACCGAATGTCGATAGCCCCTTCGACTCCCTATCGCACGCGCGGGATGTCGACGGTGAGAACGGGGTTCGCCCCTTTGCGGCTGACCTTCGTGATGAAGTAGAATCCCCTTCCGCATATCCGCTCCCTCTTCACAAGGACATCGGAGGGTTTCACGGTCTTCCATCCGTACTCCCCACGGACCCACTTGTCGAGGAAGGCCTTGGTGGGGTGGAAGGAACAGAGAGATGCCTCGCGCTCCTCATTGCGCGACATCCACCTCTCGCGGCGCTTGGCCTTGGCCTCCTCAAACGAGCAGATGTCCTCGACGTACCAATCATCAGCGACCTTGAAGAACACGCGCTCGCCGATGGCGTTCTCAGGCACGAGCCAATCGAAGGCCCTCTTCGGGGCGCGGCACTCGAACAGGATGCGCGGGTCAAGGCCACGCAGGTCGGAGAGCCGACCATCAAGCTCCCCTCGCTCCGGTCGGCGGATGCCGACGGCGACGCGCTCGCGGCCACGGGAGAGGAAATGCACGCCCTCGACATCGCTGTAACTCGCATTGCTCATCTCAAGGACCCAGCCGTCCTCGATGTAGCGATGCACGATTCCCGTGATGATGGCGTTCAGGTCGTTGCGCTTCATGGTGGGGTTCCTTCCCTCGCGGTTTGCGTTGCCTTAATTATAGCAACCTACAATACTATCAATGTAGTAAAGTAGAAACCTACACATATCGCACACACACCCCTCCATAAGGAAGGGGCACCCTCGCGGATGCCCCTCTTGCCACCTAGTCGAAGACGAAGCGACCACCTTGGACGTGCATCTTCTCGCCATCGAACGTATAGCGCCAGATGCGCGGGTCCTTCTCCTCTGCCTCGTCCCAGTTCTCCATGAACACGAGGACCGAACCCGCCCCGATGACGGGGGCGCAGGCCTCGAAGACGGCGCGGCCCATGTCATCCCTGTACGCGGCGATGCCGCTGTCCTCGAAGAAGACGAAATCAATGCCATCCTCGGTCTCGTCCTCCACCGAGAAGCCGAGCCAGTTGAGGATGCCGCGCGGCCCCTCCTTCTCGGCATCGAACCAGAACTCGCCGCTCTGCGACTCCTCGTCGTAATCCCCGGCAAGCGCCTCCCTCATGCCCGCGTCCAGCGCCAGCTCGACGAACCTGCCGTAATCCTTCCTCTTGATGGAGAGGATGCCCTTCAACAGGACCGTCTTGTCCTCCCACTTAATCTTCCTCCACCAGTCGCACTTCGGCTCGAACATGTCGGTTCCTTTCTCTTGGTTGCCTGTGGCTTAATTATAGCAATGTGCCGTACTACCAATATAGCAAACTATAATACTACACGCCCTCTCCACAAAGCCGCCCCCGCAGGGAACATGGTCATAGGGGCTTGCCCCTATCCTTGCCTCCCCCATCCGTCACCCATGCGAACCAGCCGCCATCTCTGCAACATCGCCCTTCTTGTGACCGTCACCCCCTTCCCCTCTCTCCTTGCCTTCCCGCCGCCCCGATTTGCGGCTCCGTGAGAAAAAACGACCCCACAGAATCGCTCCTGCGGGGTCTTGAATGTCACCCATGTCCCAGATGACCTATGTCGGATGATGCCGCCTAAAATCGGCTCACAGCGCGTCAGGCGGGAAACGAGCAGTTCACGGCATCATGCAGCCGTAGTCTCGTCATCATCGTTCTTGCCGAGTCGATGCGCGAAGGATGTCCGTCTGGTATGTCATCTGCATCATCCTTCCATGTAATCAGGAGTATACCTTATGTGGGCGGGCCACGGGGGTGTCGATGCCCCATGACCCGCCGTCATCCTATGAGCGCATCCGCGCTGCGCCTCGCGGTTCCTCTCCATTCCCTTTCGTATCGGTGCGTTGCGGTGCGAATCCACTGCACGTCAGCTCTTGGCACTGCCTAGCCATCGCCTCTCTCGTCTATTCTTTTCCGCCGCCAGTCGCAGCGTGTCCTTTCCGTCTCACCTCGCGTCGAGGCCCCTCGCACATATCATATCCCTCTCGGTTCAGCGCCCTTCAACACGCTGCTTTTCCTTTCCATCTCGCAGCTTTGCCGGTCTTACCCGTGGTGCCGTATCTGCGTATATGGGTCGCGCGGTCAGTCCTCTTTGGCGACCTCCTCCCACTCGAAGCGGCCCTTGCCGCTGTTGCGCCATTGGAACAGGCCGCGCAGGGCACCGTAGTCCAGCCACTCGCGCACGGTCTCCGCGTCCTTGGGGTTCATCACGAGGATGCTGAACTCAAGCACGGTACCGGCTGGGACGGTCTCGGATGCGGCCAGCGCCACGCGCTCGCCGGAGGCGGAGCTGGCGCGAAGCGGGCGCTCGCAGCGACCGCACTCGGCACCCTCGGGGAGCTGGAACGGGATTCTGCGCTGCTCCACGAACACGGTGCCGTCGATAACCTTCTTGAAGGCCGTCAGCTTGCTCGAACGGGTACCGGGCACGCGGCGCAGGGCCGAGCAGGCGTCCTTGAAGAAGCCCTTGATTTGGTAGTCCCAGCAGAAGGGCACGCCATCCTCCGTGCGGGGGAAGCAGGTGGTCGCGTCCTCCACGGCATCCATGCCCTCGATGACCCCGACCTCCTCAGCGCCGTTCTCCGGCTCGGGGGCCTTCGAGGCAATCCAGTTGCCGTAAATCTCGGGGTCGCCGGGGGTCATGCCCAGAGCCTCCTCAAGCAGGGTCAGGCGCACGGCGATTCGCTCACCGATGCCCTCAAGGCGGTTCCCGTCCTTCTTCATGATACGTACCATCCTTCCATGGTCCTCGGCACCGTCCCTTCGGTGCCGTCTGCTGCCTACAATCATAGCAAACTATAAAACAATAATGATGGAAACATTGAGACGCATAATTCCATCATGACTTGGGAGACCCTACCCCCTCCCCTTATGGCCGAACTTCTCACGCAGGAGCCTCATGCGCCCCGTCAATGCGTTGGCGAAGACCTCCTCGGCAAGGAAGTCGCGGAAGCCACCACCGACACCCGTCACCCGCCTCACGCGGTAGGGCTTGACGGACAGGAAGCCCTCGCCGACGGCCACGGCCATATCCAAGGTCGGGTACGCGCCGATGGCGGACCAGCGCCATTGCTCCCCGTCCGGCACCCAGACCTCCAAGCTGTAAACGGTGTCCATGCCATCCACGGCGACCGCCTACTCCCCAATCTCCTCGGCGATTTCACCGGCGATATGCAGAAGCTCGCTTCGGCAGTAATCCATCTTCCGGGCGTAGGACTGCATGATGACCGAAAGCTCGGCGTTCAAGAGCGCAAGCTCGTCATAGCAATCCGCCAATGCTCGGTGCGCGTCCGTGCGCTCGATTCCGAGGATGTCGCGCAGACTGTCCATGGAGCGGCTGGGCAGGTCGGGCCACAGCTCCCTCGCCACCTCCAACGTGTCGATGACATAGGGGTAGATGAAGACGCGACCGGATTTGGCGGCTGCGGCCTGCACGAACGGGATGTCGAAGGAGGCGATGTTGTGCCCAGCGAGCACCGCGTCTTCCCCGATGAAGTCGAGGAACGCGTCAAGCGCATCGCCGATGGCGGGAGCGCCCTTGAGCATATCGTCGGTGATGCCGTTGACGCGCCCCGCAGCCTCGGGCATAGACCCCTCAATCGCCACGAGCGTCGAGAACAAGCCCTGCGGCAGGCCGTCCTTCACGCCGATGGCGGCAATCTCGCAAATCTGGTCGCTTTCGGGGTGAAGCCCCGTGGTCTCGATGTCGAACACGACGTAATCGTACTTGGATTCCATGACCTCTCCCTCTCGGGTCGAAAAAGGGGCCGCGCCACCTGCGGCACGGCCCCGCAACCATATGAACCGGCCCGCTACTCGCGGACGACCTTCTCCAACATGACGATACCCGGCGCATCCTCGTCATCGCTGACGGGCACGGCGTTGAAATGCACCGAACCCTCCTTCACCGCAGCCAAGAAACCGGCGATGGCGAGTTCTTCGATGTCGCCGCGCAAGACATGGGCGGCATCCACCCAGTCCTCACCGCGCACCCACACCGGGAACGGCGTCGGCGTAACCATGAACATGCGCACCTCGCCCTCACCGGGCAGCTCGTCGGAGTCGGTCGTGCCACCGCCCTCCCGATGGAGCGGGCAGTTCTCGCAATCATCACGGAACAGCTCGCAGAACAGTTCCTTGATGATGTCGGGGGCACCATCGTCACCGTCATCCTCGCAACGCGTCTCCTCCTCGGCCAAGGCCGCAGCCGCCGCACGGGCGTTCGCAGCCTCCTCGGCGAGCGTGGGGCGGTGGGCATCAGGTTCGCGCAGAGCGTCGTTCTTGACGGTCTCCATCAGCGCGACGGCATCCGCGACCTGCGCGGGGGAGAAGCAGGAGGTGAGGTTCAGCAGGTCATGCCCGCATCCGCACGTCCACTCCTCCTCGTGGCGCACGACCACGGTCCTGCCGCAATCGGGGCACCAGCCCACCATATAAACCACGTTATTGTCAGCCATATGTCAATCCTTTCCCTTGATGGCTAGATAACCTCGTCCCTCAGTATACCTTTCGGATTGGGGTAGCAGTCGCGCATCGCCCAGCGCTGGGACACGTACTCGACGCAATCCCGCATCTCCGGTAGGAGCTGCGCCACCGCCGCTTCCTTCGACTCAGCGCGGCACACGGCGGTGTCCATGCCCAGCTTGTGCTTCCGCGTGGGCACCTTGCGCCGCAGCTTGATGAAGAAGTAGTAATCCATGGTGTCGTTCCCTTCCCTTCTCCTAATAGTTCAGATGACGGACGCAGGTGTTCTCATACGCCCGGTTCATCAGCCAATCCGGCACATCCTCACCGAAAGGCTCGTAATAACGCGCGACCTGACCCGGACGCGCCACGAGGACGGTGATGAGCTTGCGCGAATGCGCGTTGAACACGAGGACTATTCCCGTGCTCGTGAGCACATGGACCTCGCAACCGGCGCGGCGCCCGGTGTCCACGAGGCACTGGCGGACGATGTGGCCGAAACCCACCGTCTGGGCGATGCGCATAATGCGCTCATGGCGGTCGCGGTGGAAGTGCCCGCTCTCGCGGAGACGGCCAAGCTCACGGCGGAACGCGTCGAGGTTCCCGCCGACCTTGCGCTCGATGACGTGGAAGTAGCTGCCCATGGCGTGTCCTTTCCGTTGTGCCGCTATCATCATAGCAAACTACCAACCCACAAATATGGCAAAGTAGGAACCTACATATATCGCACACAACCCTTTTCATGGACACGCGGGTGAGCCGAGTCTGTGCCAAGGAGAAGGGGCACCCCGTGGGATGCCCCTTCCATCGTCCATCTAGTCGATGCTGTATCTCTTGCAGAGATACTGGGCGTATGCCTCGCAGAGCAGGCCCACATGGTCGCTGACACCGCCGTAGTAGCTCTGCTCGCACTCCTCGACCGCCTCCGGTGAGACATACTCACCGATTACCTCGTCGTAATAGTCAACCGAATCGAAGTCGATGTGGTCGAAGAGATTCGCCCACTGCCGGACCTCGCGATTGCAGCTGTCGGCATACGGGAACACGTTGTCGCCGAAATCCGCCAGCGCCCGCAGCATATACACCTGTTCGACCGCCCCGTAATGCTCCACATCGTCATCGCTATACGGAGCGCGGTACTCGTGGTAGCCGTTGCCGACGTACTGGCCGATGCCGCCGTTGCAAATCTGGTAGTCCATATTGATGACGGAGCTGAGGGCGCTGACTTCGTGGAATTGGGTCGGCGTGAGCGCGGCCTTGTCACAGGTGAGCAACTTGTCAATCCAGTCGGTGCCCTCGTCGGCCTCCGTGAAGCGGCTGTGCGCCAGCTTGACATCCTTGTCCAGACCCTCAAGCTCGATGCCCTTGTACTTCATGGTGGGGTTCCTTCCCTCGTGGTTGCCTGTGGCTTAATTATATCAACCTATCATGCTATCAATGTGGTAAACTACATTCCTACATACCTTCTTCACAAGGTCGCCCCTGCGTGGAACTGGGTCATAGGGGCTTGCCCCTATCCTTGCCCTCCCCCATCCGCCACCCATGCGGACCACCCGCCATCTCTGCACCGCCGCCATCTCTGGAACCGTCAACCCTTTCTCCTCCCTCCTTGCCTTCCCTCCCTCTCCGTCCATGAGAAAAGGGGCCGCGCCGAAGCGCAACCCCTTCCGTGCGGGCATCTCCCCGCTTCTCCAGTCCGCTCTTTGCTCTGCTATTCCCTTTCGCATCCCATCTGAATTTGGCAACTCAGCTCCTTATCGAGTCACGTCAAGTCGGTTGAAGTCTTCGCTCTTCCATCGCCGAGCATGTCAGCTCTTTTCGTCTCCTTGCCATCTCTCCGCTCTTCGACGATTTCCTTCCATCATCATGCAATCCAAGGGGTGCAGCACCCCATAGTTGGGATATGGAGTGCTGCCGGGAAACTGGGTTCGTTCGCAGGTGCTGGTAACGCCTGCGAATAACTGAAAACGAGGTCGAGACTCGTATCAGCTCCCATACATCCCCGTACCGGCTAACCCCCGTGTGCGAACGGTGAGAGGGGCAATGCCTATGAACACGTTTCTTGAAGTCCTGAATGCCCTCGCCGGTACGGGTACATCATACATCATCGCCGTCTAAGCCAAGAATCTCCCCATCCTCATCCATCGAGCGGTGAGGTTGACCGTCCACGACACCGCCGACCGTCACCCCCTTGTCGAAGAACTCGCCCGTCTCCAACTCGCGCTCCCAGCGCTCGACCATCTCGTCCGTTATTGTTCGACCACCAGCAGCTACCCATGACTTGCCCATCTAAAACCTACCGCCTGTCGTCTAATCCGCCTTGCCTCCGCGCATCGTGCGGACAGCCCTGCGCACCATCGCGCCGAGGCTCTTGTCGAGTCTCACGCCAAGGAACGACTCAAGAGAGGCGGTATCCTTGAACACGATGACGCTGTTCACCATCGCCGCATTGAGATATGCCGGAAGTTCGTCATAGATGGCCTTCACCTCGAACTTGAGCGTCCTATCGGCATCAGAGCCATCCGGTTTGTATTCCACCCCTTGATTGTTTGGACGCACCTTGAACTGCGAGGGGTCTACGCGCCATGCCTCAAGCAGCTTCTCCCTCGCCACACGGGCGGTCGCGGTCTCACCGATGAAATCGCGGAACGTCAAGGGCGTGTTCCACGTATCGGACTCGCCAGCCTCCTTAAACATCTCCCGCAACGTGACACTCGACAGGTTCAGGAGGTCTGGAAGATAGTCTCGCGACCCGACACGTATCATGTCCTCCATCTCCTCGACCAGCGGTTCCATGCGGGCAAGGTATTCGAGGAAGAAGGCGGTTGTGAGCCTCCCAATCGAATCGCTCAGAGTCTTCTTGCCGACCGTGCCGACCTCGCGGTCGATGCGAACCTCCGTCCGTATGGGAACAGAGCGCTTCGCCAGCTCGGGTTTCAATCCGCCCATCTTGTTCACCGTCAACGTGTAGATGGGGCTGAGGACATCTTCGCGGTTCAACCAAGCCCCGTCGCGCTTTATGATTGCGTCGGCATTCGTCTGGAATCGCTTCCACGGCATATCGTCAATCAGCAATCCCATCTCCGGGCAGAGGCTATTGATTGCCTTGATTCCAGTCGGTGTCCACTCCTCGTGTGACACCTTGCCCGTCTGCGGAGAACCGTACATCGCTTGCAGGCACAGCTCCATAAAGGTGGTCTTGCCCGCATTGGAGTCACCGTAAAGAATGCAGTATAGGGGGAACAGCGTGAAGGAATAACCGTGGCGCATCGCGACTTTTCGCACCCTCGTCATGAACGGCGCGGTGAACATGAAGGCGAGCACCTTGAAGAACTGCTGCTTCGTGACCTCGACATCACCTATGAACGAATCGTACCCGCGCATGATGTCGGAGATGCGGTGCGCATCATCCACCCACGCGCCCTCCGGCTGAACTTCATACGCCTCCCCGTTCAACGTCGTCGCGCCGCTCTCGGTGTCATAATGGAACTTCGGATAGGCGACCGCACGCACCTCACGCTCTGCTTTGGCCTCCCTTGCCGCGCGAATGACGCGACGCACCTCATCAGGGATGATGACGCGACCACCGGTGACCGGCTTGTAGTCCACCTTATGCTCTCGCATCGCGGCATATTGTTCGCGCTCCTCCTCCGTCATGTCCTTCGGGTTGAAGGTGTAGAAGGTCTCGACCTCATCGTCATCCTCCGGCATGTCGCAGAGGTAGACGACCCCTTTCGCCCGCATGACCGGCACCACCTCTAACTCACCTTCGGAGTCCCCGGCGACACTCGCGAAATCGACCATGGCGGCGGGTTCCAACGGCGTCGTGGACGACATTCCCTTCAACGACTCGAAGCGTGCGAGGCGGTTATCAAACATCACGACATCGCCGTCGAAGCAGGTTATCTCCTCGTACTGACCGCCCGTGAAGGCTCGTTTGGAGAGGTTCGCTGAACCCGTGATGATGCGGCAGCGCCCATCGTCGGCAGACAGTATGTACAGCTTCTCATGCGACATCTTGCGCATGTTGAAGTAGATGCGCACGGAGCCGTCCTTGACGCGTTCCACGAGGCGCTTCCGTTTAGAGAGGCGCTTCATCTCCAACTTCTGGTGCATGGCGACCTCCACGATGTCCGGTCGCACGGTATTCATGGAGCCGATAATTATCTCGACATCCTCGAACATATCGGCCACCGTCTCCACGAAGCCAAGGCCATATGAGAACGTGATGACCTTCAGATGGTCGAATCCGCCGAAAAGGCTCTTGTAATCCATCCTCCTCTGGTCGATGAACTTCGAGTAGATGACCTCGATGCCACCCTTGGTCTCGTCGGTGAACAGGCTCTCCTGACCTGATTCCATATCCCCTCCTATCCCTGAACTGCTTCCATCAGCGCGTCGATGTAGCCTCGCACGCGGTCGGCAATCTGCGCGGGGCACTTGATGTAGACCTTATCCTCGTCTCCCGGTTTCATCGGCTCGGTACTCTCCGTGGATGCGGCCAGCGCCGCCGTAGGCGCATCCGCATCGAACAGAGCGCCTTGAGACGGCTCGTGTACCTCCTCGACCTTGGCGGCGAGGGAGTCGTAGAACTCGATGACGGACTCGTTAGCGTAAAGGCGCTGGCGCTCTATCTTCGGCCAGACGGTGAGGCCGTCGAAGGTCGTGCAGCGCGACAGGGCGACATAGAGCATACCCGCGCCGAACACCTTGGAATGGACGGCGCAGCGCTCGAAGGTCTGGCCCTGCGACTTGTGGATGGTGATGGCGAACGCGAGGCGAAGAGGGATTTGCGTGAATGACCCCACCGTGTCGGTTACTAGCTCCTGCGCGGGGTTGCCGTCATCGCCGATGAAGTCGCGCACGGAGGATTTCAGCACTTTCCACTCCTTCTCGGTCACCTCGACGGGGTACTCGCAGTCATCGAACTCGACTATCACGCTATCCGCCCCGACTTCCGAGATGGTCCCCAGCGAGCCATTCGCAAGACCGTGGTCTGGCATGTTCGCCAGCAGCATCACGCGTGCGCCCTCCACGAGACGGAGCTTATCGTCAGTTGGCTTGTCCGAGGGCTTCACATCTCCGTAGGAGTACGCCATATACGTCCGCGCCCTCGCGCCCATGCGCTCCAATTCCCCCACGCGCTCGTCATTGATGGTGGATGCCATGCGATTCGTCGCGCACAGCCACAGGTCATCCTCCGGTGCCCGCTTGCGGTCGGAGATGGAACGCTCGTTGAAGTAGCCTATGCAGTCCCTATCGCCGATGCGAGCGCGGTTGAGCTGGCCGATGAACTCGGGGTCGCTCTGGCGCACAACCTCGGTGAGGACGTGCGGTTCAAAATCCATGCCCTTCCACAGCTGCGACTTGAAGGCGTAGCCGTCATCGTTCCCCGGCCACAGCTGCATCAGCACCTTGCGGTCATCATCGGTCACGACCGGCGGGAGCTGGAAGAAATCGCCCACGAGCACGACCTGCTTCCTACCCGAGACGCGCTTGGCTGCGAGCACCATGTTCATGACGCGCTCGAACAGGTCGATGCGGCACATGGATACCTCGTCGATGATGATGACCTCGGCCTTGTTGAGCACCTTGCGCGTGAGCGTCTTCTTGTTCTCGTCGTGCGGGTCGAGCACGCCGAAACCCACCTGCAAGGTGCGGTGGATGGTCGTGCCGTTATGCAAGTTCTGCGCGGCTATCCCCGTCGGGGCCATGGCGAGGTAGGGAACCTCGCGCTCCTCAAGCTCCTCGATGAATGCGTTGAGCACGTAGCTCTTGCCCGTGCCCGCGTTTCCCGATAGGAACACGTTGCGGCCAGACAGCAGGGCGTCCATGGCCTCCGCCTGACCGGGCGTGAACGTGCGCTCCTCCTCTTCCATGCGACCCCTTCCAAGTCGAGATGATGCTATATGGATATGATTATATCAGACTATAAAGCAACAATGATGCAAATCCACAATACCATGAGATGCGCACAGAGCGTCATCGGTCGGACTTTCCATCTCGGGCCTGCTCTTCGGAACGACCCGCGCCGTTCAGCTGCTCGGCTGCCCTGCCGCACTCCCTCTGGGTCGATTTGAGGGTGTATCGCCCGTCACGGTCGCCGACCTCATGGACGGTTCCCTCAAGCTCGCCACGAGAGCCATTCACGATTGTCGGCGCGACCCACTTGATTTCGAGGCCGGTGGGGTTCTCCCTCGGGCCGGTCCAGTACCCGTGCCAATGGCCGCGCCTGACATGGGGTGCCACATGCCGTCCGGTCTTGCCGCCATCCTGACCCTTCGCCTCATGCTCGTAGACGCGGCGCACCTCCCTGAGCTGCGGCGCGACGCGGAATCCCACGTCATGGACGGTGCAATCGGTCTGGCGGCTCTTGCGGGTCTGGTTCTTCTGGGGGACGTAGACCGTGCGCACATCGGCCTCCTTGGAGGAAATGTACATGAGGGTGCCGAGAATTTTTTCCATATCAGACACCCCTGCCGCTTCCATCTGCAATCTGGATGCCATTTCGAGACTATCATCTTTGGCTACGATGCCGGTCTCCACCGCCATCTCAATCTTCGCCTCTTCGGCTATCGCCAAGGTCCCAATGGCTGCGGCATCTTTGCAATCACCGATGCTTTTATAATCTTCAAGTGTGATTGGTATCGGAGCGATGGTGTTATCCATTCCCATCATAAAATCGACCTGTCCATTGAGGGCGGCTATGTGAAATCCCTCGGCGTCACGAAAGCAGAAATAGCCCTCGCGCTCGACCGTGCCGCTCAGCTCGTGACCCCTGAAAACAAAGGGAAACTCTATCGTCTCGCGATGTTGGATGAACACGCAATCGTAAGGCAGCCTGTCCAACAGCGACATCGGAAACTCCTCCGCCTCGTCAATCGACATCTCGTCCCAAAGCGCGTCATTCATCCGGTAGACCTGCTTATTCTCCTCCCAATAGCCAAGGACGTCCTTCTCCATCTTCTTCAAGTTGCCGTAATGCGCCCTCGCCCTGTCGGCCCACACCTGAGCCGGTACCTTGCTCGCCGGTATCTTCATGTCGGTCTCCTCTCGAACCGTGTATGCCATGCGCCCCCATTATCCATCGCGTGAGCCGTCGAGTCATGTGCGCAGCCGTGAATCGACGGGGAGGGCGATGCCTCTGGGGAGTCCGAGGGGATGAAGTTCCCTCGTCATCCTCGACATGGGCATATCCAATCATCCCAAGGCTCGGCAAGGTCATCTGATGATGCGAAGGTCTCGGGGATGCGGTCGTGGTGCGCGGCATGGGCGAGTCCGTATATCCGCCCCGGCGCATCGCCGTCCCATGTGCGCGTGATGCGCTCGACAACCGCCTCCTCCCCAAGCCCCGTGATTGCCGCCATATCGGCGAGGGTGCATCCGGTGACGAGGAAGGCCACGGTCATCGCGACCGACTCCGCCCGCCTCACGTAGAGCGCACCTAAGCCATCTGCCCCGCCTCCCAAGGGGATGCCGTGCAGGTGCATCACATCCGAGAACACGAACGCGGCTTGTCCGTACTGCTCTCCATCGTCAAGAAGGCTCCCGCCGTACCGCTTGAGGAATAATCGCAGCCTACATGGCGTGAGAGGCTTCTTGTACCAAGGCTCCTCGCAGCCGCTCATGAGCAACGAGGCCTCGTCCCAGAAGGGGCTTTCCACCCCGGCTTGCAGGGCGAGTCGTTCGACCATGAGGTAACAGGCGGCTGTCCCCAAATCGCCTTCGCGCATATCCGGCATATCCCCTCCCCGACCTCTTATCTAGGTGCTATCACATCAAACCACAATACCATCAGGATAGATTAGTATCTATCTATATGAGCCACATGCCAAAGGGCACCCTCTCGGGTGCCCCACGGTGTCACCATCCCCGGTTCTCCCGTTCGGCCCTGCGGCGCTCGCGCTCGACGCGACGGCGGGCGAACTCCGCTTGGATGCGGCGGTCTCGAAGCATACCGGCGATGTAGAGCGAGACGGTCGCGATGACGACCGCGATGACACCGATGATGAACTCGATGAGCGCGGCCCTCTCGTCCCCATAGCACCTCATCACCACATCGGCGTCCGCGAACATGAACATCCCGATTGGGATGAAGAGGTACCCCGCCGCCGTGAACTTCTCGCTCTTATCCATGTCCCCCATGGTCATCTCCCTCCATCGCGCCTTGCGTTGCCACTATTATAGCAAACCATAAAGCTATAAATGTAGTAAGACAGGCATCCACATATCCATCATAAAGAAGGGCACCCACTCGGATGCCCTCTCTTGGGTATATGCCCTGCCATCTCCTCCCGCCTGCGGGCCTCGATGTCCTCCTCGTTCTCCTTCGCCAAGATTCTCGCCGTCCTCGCATCGAGCATAGGTGTTCCCCTCTCTTCCAGTCCCACACGGGGAAGGGGCACCGCCGAGGTGCCCCCTGATGTTTCCATATCCGGCTACTCGTTGAAACGGCAACGGGAATCTAACCAATCCGCCACCTCATGGAAGGCGTCTGCATCCACGTCCCACGGCATGACCACCCAAATCTCGGTGAAGGGGTCGTTAGCCTTCCACTGGTCCACATCCTCCGCGAACACCACATGGAGGTCTGGCCGCTCGGCTCCCAACTCCTCCGCACGTCCGCGAGCCAGCTCGACAAGCTCCGGGTAGCCCATGCCGAGGTCCGCTGCGTAGCTCCCGTCATACATGGCGGAGAGCTGGACGCAGTACCGCCCATCCCACTCGACAAGGTAGCACTCCACCCCGTAGCCGTCCGACCACAAATCGTCCAGCACGCGCCTGAGTTGCACGGGAAGGTCTTCCAAGGCGGCGTTGAGGTCACCGGTCGCGTTCGACCAGTAGCGGTGCCCCTTCGGGTACTCGCCCTTCTCCAACGTGTGCAGCATGTCATTTCCTCTCTTCTCGGTTGCCTGTGCCTTAATTATATCAATGCGGCATCCTACCAATGTAGCAAACCACATTCCTACATAGCCTTTCCATGAAAAAGGGCACCCTCCCGGATGCCCCTCAAGCTAGATGACGCGCAGTTGAAGTGTGGCCCCGACACCACCGGATTCCCAATCCGCTTCGAGCACGTCGGTGCCGCGACGGTACGCAACCTTCAAAGTCTCAAACAGCCAATCCTCGGCTTCCCTGACCGTATGGAAATCGCGCTCATGAATGACCCGACTCCCGTCATCAATCAAGTACGTGACCCTCGCATTGATGTTATCCGTATCCATGATTCCCTCCATGTTCCCCTATGGTTATGGTGGAAAGGGCACCCCATCAGATGCCCCTCGAACATCCCCTACTACTGCAACGCGATGCCGCATCCGGTCAACGGCTCGCCCTCACGGTACTGGCGGTCAAGCTCCTCAAGCTCCGCCCTCCGCCACTTGCGGGCGTTCTCCGCATCCCCGAGGCATCCCGCATCCTCGTGCTCGCAGATTTCCTCAAGGTAGTAATCCTTCACCTGACGGCACTTCTGCTTGTACTCTTCCTCGCGGCTCATATCCGGTTCCCTTCTCTCGGTTGCCTGTGGCTTTATTATAGCAATATGTCATTCTACCAATATAGCAAACCATAATACTACATATTCTCTCCATGAAAAGGGGCACCCTCTCGGATGCCCCTCACCTGATTACCAGAAGGCGTAGAACGCGGGAGACTGCCTGACACCACCTATGAACTCGACATGCCGCCGCACCTCGAACCCGCGCTGACGCAGGATTTCGATGGCCTTCTCCTTCGCCCCGTTCATGCAGTCGCAATAGGAGAGACACGAATCTCGCTGCCCGTGCTCCGCAGCTTTGCGGATGCAGCGCTCGAAATACTCAAGCGCTTCCGTAACTTTCTGGTCACCGCTCATATCGCGAGCCATATCCGCAGTAAGCATACCCGGTTCCTTCCTCTCTCGGTCTTACCGTGCCTTAATTATATCAACCTATCATGCTATCAATGTGGTAAACTACATCCCTACATACCTTCTTCACAAGGTCGCCCCTGCGGGGAACTGGGTCATAGGGGCTTGCCCCTATCCTCGCCCCCTCCCTCTCGTCACCCATGCGGACCAGCCGCCATGTCTGTGGCTTCGCCCTCTCTGGAACCGTCACCCTTACTTCCTCCCTCCTTGCCTTCCATCCACACATGAGAAAAGGGGCCGCGCCGAGCGCGACCCCTTCCGTGCGGGCATCTTCATGTATGTCGAAATCCATCCAAGCTTCTCGTTGCACGTCAGCGCTATGCCCTATCACGTCTGGTCTTCTCGAAGCGTGGCCGCGCCCTTCCGTCTCAGGTCCAATCTTGGCCGCGATACTCTTTTCCACCGCATCGCCGGTCTTACCCGAGGTGCCGTATCGGTGGGACCCGACTGCGCACGCCTAGTAGGGCATCGCCAAGAGGGGCAGCACCGCGATGTAGCCGATGACCGACAGCGCGATTCGGATGCCGAGGCCGATGAGCGCGAACTTCGTGCAATCGGAGCGGTACGGCGCGTCCATGTTGCACAGGGACGCCAAGATTGCGCATCCCGCACCGCCGAGCAGGCCCGCGAAGAGGTAGCCCGCCTTCTGACCGCCCGTGAGGAACGTCTTGCGCGTCACGAGCACTTGGTCGTTCTGATTCTCCATGATTTGACTCCAATCGGACAAGGGGACCGGGGGTGCGCGTCAGCGCCCCGCCGGTCCCCATATGCAACCACCGTCAAGAAAGGAGACGGCCCGTCCATCGTAACACACTCAGCCTCGATATAACGCCTTGTTCTCCTCGTACCATCGACTGGCATCCTCGACGGTGCCCCCGCCCAAATGACCCACGACTTCGGCACCCTCGTATAAGCGGTCGGAGAAGAACGGGCGGCACTCGTCGCAGAAGGAGCGAAGGCCGCGCTCAATCCACGACGGATTGCAGGCGTTCACCCACAGCCCCTCCTCGCCCTCGATTGACACGAGGTAGTCGCGCCCGCCCCCCTCGTACTCGATGATGTCCCCGGCACTGTACATGTCCCTCAAACCCATGGATTGAACTCCTCTCCCGACGGGCACCGGCCTGTAAACGGCAGATACAGTATATAAAACGACATTGCTAGTATACCACTATACTACAATGATAACAAGGCAACCACCTCTGTCGGTTTTCCACGCTTTCAATGGCCGGAGGGTTCCCAACCCGACCCGCAGGCTGTTGAAAGGGTGGGAAACCGACTCTGGCATATAATGGAGGCTCATGTCGGCGAATAGACGGAAAGGACCTAACATGGCAACGGTATCGGAAATCGACGGGAAGCTCGATGAGCTGAAACGACAGGCCGCCGCACTCAAGGAGCAGAGGAAGGTAGCCGCCGCCAAGGAGCGCGAGCAGGCGAGGAAGTGGAAAGCCGCGACCCTCGCGGCAATCGGCGAAATCGTGCTCAAGACCCTCGGCGCGGATTGGACCGACATCGACCTCGAAGGGCTGCAAGGCTGGCTCGCCGAGAGCGCCGAGGACATCCGACTCATGGCGGTCACCGACCCGCGCACGCCTGTGGAGGCGAAGGGGGCGCTTGACGCGTTCAAGCGCTCCTCAAAGCCGAAGCGCACAGGGAAACCAAATGCGGTCGAGGTTGAGGATGTGACCGAAATGTCGGAAACCATCGACATGGCTGAGGATGAAAATCAAGCGGACTGGTAGGCCGCAAAAGGGAAAGACCCGCAGCGGATGGCAGATACCCTCCCCTGCGGGTCTCCCGTCTCTGCTGCAACTCATCAAGCAGAAAGGACTGACTCGATGATACGACACCTCGGCGCTTTCGGCACCCACATTTCGCATTCCCGAGCGATTTGGCACTCGGCTACCCCTCGCGCGTGTCCCTATAAATAATTAAATGGGTGTGTGAAGGATACGTGGAGAGCGATATGGCATATTGCAAGTATTGTAGGAGACTATCTTACTACAAACATGGTGAATATATGGAGCCGCCATGCAGCGTGCATCCCATCGCCGAATGGTGTATCTTTGGTATCGAGGTTTATAGCGGAACCGGACAACTTAGCTTTCTCAGCCCTCGTGGCGGGAAATATATAGAAATACCCCGTGGTGTCCGCTATCACCACGGGGTATTGTCGTTTGGAGGCACTTACATGGAGGTCAGTTTCGATGCTGACGTGGCGGCGGAGCACGGCGTCCGCGCCGCAGTCGTGCTCAATCATATCGCGCACCTGATGCGGTTCCCCGACGGGTCGCAGGCCGGTCATTTCAATACATGCGGTCGCGCTTACGTGCATGTGTCGCCCGAGTACCTTTGGAAGATGTTCCCCTTCATGAGCCTCCGTCAGGCGACAGAGGCCTTGAGGGAGCTTCGCGAAGGCGGTCTCATCGCCGAGCGCGAATATGGCGGTCTCGACCCCGATTACCGCAACTGGTACACGTTGGCAGAGACGGGAAACGCCGTCGCATGACGGCTCCCATCAAGGCACCCGCAAGGAAGGAAAACATCTATGGCGGTTCTTCGTAAAGCACACAAGAGCAATTTCACGGTCATCGACAACCAAGTGTTCAAGAGCAACCTGTCACTCAAAGCACGGGGACTCCTGAGCACCATGCTCTCGCTTCCTGATAACTGGAATTTCAGCACGACAGGCTTAACCTCCATCCTTCCATCTGATGGGGAGAGCATCATCCGCTCCGCCATCAAGGAATTGGAGACAAATGGCTATCTCACGCGAGAGCGCATACGTGATGACAAGGGCAAAATCGTCGATTGGCTTTGGACTTTCTCGGATTACCCACAGGATGGAAACCCACATGTGGAAAATCAACATGTGGGTAAACCACAACTGGATAGCCCACATGTGGGAAACCAACCACAATTAAATACTAAAGAAGAAAATACGAATGGAGAAAGTAAAAAGGGAGCAAGTACCGATGGATATGCGACCGCCCCGGCGAAGGCTGCTCCCGAGAAGAAGGGCACCTATGGGCGGTATCGCAACGTCAAACTGACGGACACCGACCTCTCGAAACTCAAGGCCGAGTTCCCCGCAGATTGGCAGGAGCGCATCGACCGTTTGAGCACGTACATGGACAGCAGCGGCAAGAGCTACAAGAACCACCTCGCCACCATCCGCAACTGGGCAAGGAGGGACGCCAAGCGCGAAGCGACCTCGCATAAACCCCTTGCATCGAATCCCGGTCGGCGCGAGATGACACCGGAGGAGGTCATGGAGAAACACGGGTGCGATTACTTCACCGCTCAGGAAATGCTCTGTGACGGGACGTACTGACATACGCCTCCGCGCGAACAGAATCGCGTACACAGCGTTTTAACGCCATCTTCCTCACCCGAGGACTGATGTGCAATCTGATGGCCGTAAAACGGCTCTCAGCAATTCAGAAAAGAAAGGACTGACCAACAATGAAGAAATTTACCGAAACCATCGCCGATGATGATTACCGTAATTCAGATGGCCTGCTCGTGTGCGGAAGATGCGGAACGCCGAAGGAAATGCGCCTTTCCACGGAACTTCTCGGCGGACACACGGCAATCGTGCCGATTCCCTGCGAGTGTATGAAGCGTGCGGAGGCGGAGCGCCGTGAGCGCGAGCTTGCCGCAGAGCGGAAGCGCAAAATCGAGAGAGCGCGCACTGAGTGCTTCGCCGGATGCGCCTTCTTTCGTGGATGCACCTTCGATGCCGATGACGGCAGGACGCCCCAGATAGCTGCCATCTGCAAGGGCTATGCCGACACGTTCTCACGCGATGACATGAATGGGTTGCTCCTCTGGGGAAAGGTGGGCACAGGTAAGTCTTTCTATGCCTCGGCAATCGCCAACCGGGTCATCGACCTCGGGTTCTCCGCGTTGCAGACCAGCGTGCAGGACATCGTGACCCACATCGAGTCGGTGCCGTTCAACGAGCGCGAGAACGCGAAGTCGCGCCTCCTCAAGTATGACCTCCTCGTCATCGACGACTTGGGGGCGCACCGCAGCACCGATTACGTCATGGGGCATGTCTACGACATCATCGACTCACGTTACAAGAACCGCAGGCCGATGGTCGTCACGACGAACCTCGACCCAAACATCGCTACGAAGTCCGATGCCGACGACGCCCCATGGCCGCGCATCTTCACGCGCATCTTGGAGCGCTGCGCACCAATCAAGTTCGCGGGCGAGAACCGCCGCGAATACAAGATGATGGAGATGCGTGAGGCCATGCGCAAGCGCCTCGGCCTGTGATATACTCGTAACCGCCTTGCGTGGATGGCCGGGTCGCACCCAGAACCGCAGTTCCCCGTCATCCCTTCCACTCCTCCCAGATTCCTTCCTCTGGGGCGAAGAGACCCCCGGTGCCTTCTCCACACCGGGGGTCTCTTTCTGTTTCCGCCATATTGATAGTCTGATTTCATGCTTCAATGCCATGAATGTGGTCTTATAGGGGTCTCTCGCATCCCAAGGCCTTCCCTCAAAAGTAGTAATCCGGTAGTAAAACCGACCCCTCGACCCGCCGCGATGCCCGTGAACTGGGCGTTCCCGGCGATTATGCGTTGATTTGTACAAAAATCCTTTTTTATAATAGTTTATTGCTTCGTCCAAGTAATCATAATTCTTATTTAGTTTAAATAAATTCTTATAAATAGCACCAGTAATACCTATAGTCTCTAAATCTAAAGATTTTTTGGGATTTAAAGATTGTATAGTATTCAAGGCTTCTCCAAGAGCTAGAGTTTCATTAGGATACTTAGATTTGTATTGCACCAAAGCTAATTGCTGGACAACATAGTCGTTATTTGGTAATATGTCCCGCAATTTCTTCCATTCAGAAATTGATTCCTTGAATTTACTTTCATTTTTTAAGGCTTCCGCCTTACCCACAAGATTTGATATTGTTTCTTCTTTTGTCTTGGCTGTATCAAGCAATTCACCTAATTCTCTATCGGATATATTAGGGGGAACTATATTAGGTAAGTATGTATATAGTGGACTATCAATGTTTTGTTCTTCACTTGCTTTGATGAACGAATGAAGATTTGTTTTTATTTTTTCAGCTTCTTCATCATCTAAGACTTCACCGAAATCTTTATAGGTGAGAATCCTACAATGATTTAAGTCAAAAGGAATTTTCTCACTTTCCTGCATCATAATAATTGTTGAGAACGGTTTCGATGCATGTCGAATTCCAAGTTCGTATATTGCATTTTCATTCATCGTTGTAATATCAGCTATTACTAAATCTGCTTTCAACAATAATGAGTACATACTAACATCAATTATTTCTGAGCCAGAAATTTCATCAGCTCTAATCAATTCATATTCTGTTAAGCTGTCAAATAAATTTTTAATCACTTTTTTATAAATGATATCTAAATCTACCTCCTTAGAATTTCGATAGTCCATCTTCTTACCAAATCCCATTGCTACAAAACAAATTTTTCTAGACACAAATAAACTCTCCTTTTCTTCAAAATTATAAAGCGTAATTCCTTATAGTTGAAATTAAACTAGCAGAATTCCATCCAACTAAAACAGTGGCATTATTTTGTATCTTTAAAGGAACCCGTTCATTTCCCCACGGTTTAATTGCTATTATAGGTTTATTCATTCGTATTGCTTCGTTAATTTCATAATCAATCCATTCACTATACAAAGTATACATTCCCGATACTACTATTATTGCATTACACCCTCGTATCTGTTGTGTTAACTGCTCTTTTAAAGCAGTTTTTGTCTTTGTATTAAATGGGTTATCTGCTGAAACTGAGTGGTTTGACCACTTAAAGTTTGAAGCTGTATTTAGCCATTCGAGAATAGTATCATACTGTGTAGAATACTTCCATGAGTGACTTATAAGTAATCGATAGTTTTTTAATTCTGGCATAATATCCCTCCTATGTTATTATCCGCAATATTTTTCTACAATAATTATACTACAAAACACCCTAATATCAAAGATATTTCAACTATTACATAAGGAAAAAAGGTTACATTGTAAAAAGCTTATTTTTTCACATATATATTATTTTAACAGGTACAACAATTGTCTTTTTTGCAATCTTCTTCGTTATTACCTTTATTCGTGTAATTAACTAACTCCGTATACCATACTTTACTAAAAAAATCCTATACAAAATCGTTTCAATAGCATTTTTTATAATTCTAAATGCGTATTTGTAAACTTCTTACCTCGAAAAAGGAATACCTCTTTTTTCGAGGTATCCCTTAAACATAAGAATTAGTTTGTTGTATCTCCACACTCTATATCAACTACTACTGAAACATTAATATAGTTTTTAATCTCTTTATTTCGGATTTTATCGCCCTCACTTGTAAATACGATATGCTTGAAAAAGTGCCTAAAATTAAGGATTTCTAACCAGTTTACTAATCACCTCTGCAACAGAAGCATCCAGCATTTCTTCATGCACCGCAGACAGGACATTTCAAAATTCCTGATAATAGATGAATCTTTTCTCTCTTGTCACGATTGACCTTTTCATACTTTTTAGCCTGTGCCGCCACCTTGACCTGCGCCTGCTCCCATACTTCTTCTGATACAAGAGCTTCGTGCAGACCATCTACTAACAGGTAATCGTCTTTCTTAACCTGCCTATACTCATTTCTTGTACCATGAACCTTTTCTGTCCGTCTTCTTCCATAAGAGATTTTGCCACTATAAACCGGATTCTGTATAATCCTTCTGATAAGAGCAGCATCAAATAACGGATTTTTACCATTCTGTCTGGCTATCTTATGGATTCCATGATTTTCAAGATACTTTGCAATTCCATTTGCCTTTCCTGGCTTTCTGCATCCTGCCTTCCATGGTCTGAACACGAATGTTCTCACGTTCAATCTCTGCCACTGCTGACAGAACAGATATCATAAGCTTCCCGGCATCTTTGGATGAATCTATTCCGTCCTCCACACAAATCAGATTCACTCCAAAATCCTGCATTACTTGTAATGTTGCAAGTACATCTGCCGCATTTCTTCCAAATCTGGAAAGTTTAAATACAAGAACATAAGATACTTTCCTTCACCGCATCCGTGTGAATACGGTAGTTCACCTTTGATAAAGCTCTGTTCAGGTTCCAGTCCAATGAAAATCGACTATTTTCATCTTGTTTTAACCTGCAGTAATCTTTCATAATATACAGTTGAAATTCCGGAGAAATCCATGTAGCAAATACCATTGCAATATCGCTATGTGCATAAGTTCCTCCACCATATCTGCCTGCTTTTGACACTATTCCAATAGCATTGGTCTGTTCAATCCATTTGGTTGGCGTAATAACAAACCTGTTTAATCCTGCCTCACTTCTAACCGCCTCGAATTGCACACGGTTAAAATCTGGATTATGAAGTTCTTCCCAAACAGCCAAAAACTCAACTGTATTTCTGTTTCGCATCCAGTTCTGAATGACAAATCTGGGATCATTATCATTTCTATATTTTGCAATATCTGTCAACGAAATATATTCATTTTCAAAATCTTTCGTGTAAATCCCAATATCAATTCCTTTTGCGTGAATAATTTCCCTAACTATTTTATTTGCCATCTCTATTCCTCCACCATGTTCTCCATCTGTTCCAACTTCTGCAAGGCTTTCATATACGCCATTACAAATTGATAATTGACTTTTTGAAAATTATTGTTCTCAAGTTTCTATCAAAATTAGAAAGAGCCCAAACCACAAGGGTTTGAGCTTCATTTGCGCATTCACGGTATTCTTGCAATAATAGTAATATCTGGTCTTGTTATCTTTTCTCCCTGCTTTGGCAATATTTCCATACATTCCTTTTCCACAGCAAGGACATTTTAATATTCCGGACAAAATATGTGCATGTTCCGGATCATGAATTTTTTCACGCCTGTAATTATTTTTTGAACGCTTTTCCTGTGCAAGCTCCCAGTCTTCCTCGGCAATAATTGCTTCATGAACTCCCTCATAAACAGGGAAATTCATTCAGCATACGCATAAATTCCTGACGACCTTTTATATTCTTACCGGAATGCCCTTCATCGGAATATTCTCCCACAATCTCCATATCCTGAAATTCTGCATATTTCCTAAGCTTGTCCTTCTGTGCATCCAAGCTGTAACCATCCACCTGAATTGCTGTTGATACACGAGTATATATGTAGCATTTTGTTTTCTTTTTCAATACATTCACTCCCCTCTACTGTGGTAAAATCAAAGTTGGATTTTTCAACAGCGTTGCAATCACCGGAGTATATTTAGATACTCCATAGTCTTCAACAATACTGGTTATTCTAGCCCCTGCATCCTTTGACGAAGCACCACATAAGAAAACCCTTTCATCAGCAGTTCCATAATCCAACACTATAAATCGATCATGAAATATACCGCCTGTCTTTTTCATTGATATTTTTACGGATGGATATTCTTTGCAAAAATCCGTAAATTCTATATTATGAAGTTTATTATTCCCAACATTATCGCTGAACAAAGTAACATTTACTCCAGTCGGAGAATTCTTAAGGTGTACCAGTGTTCTTAATCCAATATAATTATCAACAACATATATTGATGACTTTGCCTGCTTATAGATGGACTCATATACCTCATCTGCACTACTAAATTTTGCATTAAACATGAGCCACTTTTCATCATCATCTGAAACAAAGCTGTTCATCATATCAGCCAACTCAGATTTTGTTACAACATCCTTCATTCCTTCTGCAACATCTGAAATCTGCTTTTCCAGTGATATCATATCTGAGTTGATTTTGTTAATTTCTATTCTGTTGTTAGCTGTCTCCATGCTTAACTGAAGTATTTCCCTCTGACCAATAAGATCTCGATTTTCTAAAATGTAATCTTTCATTCTTTTGAAAGTTCTCACCAATGCAATGCTTTGTCTTACCGCAAGTTCCCCTTTTAGTACAGTCATTAACATGTATACACCTTGTTCCGTAAAAACGTAAGGATTGCTGCGGGATTTGCTGCTTATATTTGCGGTCACAAATTGTGACCGCAAATATTCAACTTCATTATCAGATAATTGAAACATCATATCATTCTGAAATCTTTCTATATTTCTTTTTACCTGCTGATTAAAAGCCTTAAGTTCATATCCATATACTTCAGCTAGATCTGCATCTAATAATACTTTACATCCCCGAAATTCATATAATTTTTGTTTCATAAATTCTTCATTGATCTCAATTATTGCAATTTCATCTTTCTTTTTATCTTCTGCCATGGAACTCCTCCATCCATTTGCGGTCAAAAAAATCGTCCGCAATTCTCATATGAACATATTGCTGACATCAGCAATATGTCCGATTTGTTATTATTGTTCTATTATTTCTGTTAATCATTTTCTTTTCCATATTAAACTTTCTCCTCCCACATTGAACCATTTTACTGACGCCAGTAAAATGGTCTATTCCTCTTTTTCCCTCAGTTTGTCATAATACGCTTTATACCTATAAATCGTCCTCTCACTGACATTGTTCCGCTTCGCAATTTCTACCATTGTCATACCACTCTCATATCCAACAACAAAATCATTATAAATTGCCATCCACTTGGCGTTATGTTTCTGACGACCACTTAATTTACGATTTCTGTAATACTCCAATTCCTCCCGAAGTTCTGCATTCTCTTTTTCCAACTCCTCAATTCTTTTTAATGCCTCTTCAAGTGTTACCGTTTTCTCCATTACCCTGTCCTCCGTTCATGTCATTTTCGTTTTGTCTATATTATAAATATCTATGCCGCTTTAGTCAATCCGATTATGTCATGTTGCATCATTTTTTTACAATAGTTTTCATACAATCGAAATACCGCTGTTCTGACATTGAGAAGTCTTTTCTTGATTCCTACAAACTCTGTCCCCCTGTAAAGTGCCGCCCCGCCCTTTGCCTTTGTTTCATCAACAATGTTCTTGGCAGTAGATTTTACCTGTACCTTTATCTCAGATACCTGTGACTTTATCTGCTCACATCTGGCATTGAGTCGCTCCTGTGCTTCTGTTAATGCTTTTTTTCTTTGGTACTGGTTTATTCCAACTCTTAAGCATTTTCCTTCCAACTGTCTCTGAAAAAACCGGGAAATATTAGATATCCTTGATTATGTCACAAACTCTAAACATTATGAAAGAATTTTCAATATCACGATTACCCGTTGCATAACTGCTGACAATTTTCCCAGGCAATAATTCTTCAAAAGACTCTACATCAACTTCAAAATCTTTTCCTATACTGATTCTAGCCTCTCCATTTTTACAATATTCTTTCTTAAAAATTGCAATCTCATATTCATTCGCTGTTCTCAATCTTTACCCTCCAATCTTATACTATTT